>Ga0172379_10000511_pt1 | contig 95558 bp, 123 predicted proteins | sample GrowelOW334metaG_FD_119756 | JGI IMG/M metagenome (GOLD analysis project Ga0172379, IMG submission 119756) | Groundwater microbial communities from an aquifer near a municipal landfill in Southern Ontario, Canada - Groundwater well OW334 metaG | ecosystem: Environmental > Aquatic > Deep...
ACCATCCGATTTGGGCAAAGCCTTCACCTTGTTTGTGAACTCAGTTGTCCAAGCTCCCCCTCCAGTCCCGAATGAAAAGGTTACCCTGGCCCTCATGGATACCATGAACGAAGCCATGAATACTATCCAGCTCGCTGGTACAGACTGGAACGATGCCGTCCGCGCCTACAATACCAAACGCAGCTCTGTTACGGGTGAAGTAGTTGCCGCGGCCTCCGATATCATCGGCTTCCCTCTGCCCGACAACTTCCCGTATTATCAGTCAGCTTCCGTGGGCCAGCCGATCCACAATCCTCTTGAAACCCCGACCAAATAACTTTTGACTCCACTCCCGTCAGTATAAACTGACGGGAGTTTTTTATACACAAAAACCATAAATCCAGCTTTGAAGACATATAAACCCATAACATTGAAATATCCCCAAATATATGATATAATCACCAAGTTCAAAGGAACACTGAAATTCCATCCCATTTTATAGGAGCAACCCATGAAACGTTTTCTCCAGCTTGCTATATTGGCAACAATTCTCATCTCCATTCTTCTTGTCCACCCCAGCACAGTCTCTGCAGCGCCAAACTTACCCCAAATTGATGGAAAGTGCGGCAGTGGTAGCGAAGCCGATAACTATGGCTTCACCTATGACCTCAACCAGCCACATTGGACCGTCGGCAATGGCCTAGTCTCCGAAGAGACAATGGCTCAAGTCGACGTCACTCTGGATCAGCTCAATGCTGACCAACTGGCCCAAACCATGATCCTTGTCCTGCCCGAGAACCAGGTCGGTGAACCGGTGAACTGTGCCGTTCACTTCCTGCGCTACATGGGCCTTGGTCTCGTCGATGGGCCACATGCCGACAACGGCTTCGTCTGGCTCTTCGTTGTGAGAGAAAACAGTGTCGAAGTTCGCTACGGCGTAGGTCTGGGTCTTCCAGCTCTCACCGCTCCTGGCCTTGGTGATCTAAAACGCTTGGGTGTCGATACGTTCGATACGACCAAATCGGTCGATGCTTCAATCCTGGCGGTTGTCCAGACATACGACACTTACGTCCGCAGTGAGTACGCGATAACACCAGTAGCAACAGAGCCAACAGCAGAAGAATCGACTCTTCCAACACCGATCAACAATGGCTCTGGCGGTTCGATCTTATTATTCCTCTTCCTGTGTTTTGTTGGAATAATCATTTTCGCCGTTTTGGCTTCCTTGTTTTCCGGACTTTTTGGCGGCAACACAACATCAACGAGCTCAGATTACACGCCAAGTTCAAGCTATCGCCCTTCTTCCTCATCCCCGAGCTCCAGTTCCAGCTACAGACCGTCGTCAAGCTCGAGTAGCCGACCCTCTTCTTCGTCATCTTCCTCTCGACCATCAAGCTCTCCCCCGAGCCGAGGTGGTTCCGGAAGTGGCCGTTCCAACCGTGGTGGATAACAGAATCTAGCGCACAAGACCTCTCTAACTGAGAGGTCTTTTTTACATCAATCACCCACCACCTGGCGATTCCCCAAATTCGGCATAATTTGAGAAGTATCACTCCCTAAATTTGACATAATTTGAGGAATATGATATTCTTAATCCATGATAAAGCGTATATATCAAGACTTGGGGTCTTACATGCACCCGCACGAAGCTCTGATCCTCTATGGTCCAAGACGAGTCGGTAAAACCACCCTTCTCGAGAATTACCTAAAAACCACTAAACTAAAATACAGGCTCGAAACGGGAGAAAATGTCATCGCTAAAGATTTATTCTCTTCGCGAGACCTCCCCCGACTTAAAGAATATCTACAAGGCTACGATCTGCTCGTTATCGACGAAGCTCAAACTATTCCCAACATAGGCGAAGGTCTCAAGCTAATCATCGACCAGATTCCGGATGTCAAAATTATCGCCACCGGCTCTTCATCCTTTGACTTGGCAAATCAGGTAGGCGAACCACTCACCGACCGCAAAACTACATTGACACTATACCCAATCTCCCAGCTCGAATTATTACAAGACGGTCATAATCCTCACGATCTAAAGCAAAAATTACACGAATTCCTTATCTTCGGCAGCTACCCAAAGGTACTCGTGGCTACCAAGAGAGATGAAAAAATTAGACTCTTAGAAGAACTGGTAGGGTCATATATTCTTAAAGATATCCTCGCCTTAGACAAAATAAAGGCATCTCGAACGATATTAGACCTTCTAAAGCTACTTGCTTTTCAAATTGGTAGTGAAGTTTCCCTTGGAGAGTTGTCACGCCAGCTATCCATCGACGGCAAAACAGTCAGCAAATACTTGGACCTACTCGAAAAATCTTTTATCATTGTTCGTCTTGGTGGTTTCAGCCGCAACCTTCGTTCCGAAATCACTGACAAAGCCAAGTATTACTTCCTGGATAATGGTGTCCGCAACGGAGTGATATCTCAGTTTAACAACTTAGATACCAGAAATGACGTCGGCCAGCTCTGGGAAAACTTTATTTTTACCGAAAGACTCAAAAAACGCTCGTACCAGCACATCTACGGTCAGTCATATTTCTGGCGAACTTATGAGCAACAAGAAATCGACTTGGTAGAAGAGAGAGACGGACGGTTTTTTACCTACGAATACAAGTGGTCACTTAAACACAAAAACATCCAGCCACCAAAAGCCTGGGTCACAGCCTACCCAGATCACCAGTCTTTTGAAGTCATCAATCCGGAAAACTACTTAGATTTTATCGGAGAATAGTAAATCAGCTTTCCACTTCTCGGCTATGACTCTCAAGACTCTCTCGTGAATCTTTTGCGGATCACCGCCGGCCTCCACCACCTCCCAGCCAAACTCAGCCGCCAACTGGCGGTGAATTTCCCGATTCCTCTCCCAAGTTTCCTGCCCTGCGTCCTCGAATCGGTGCCCCTTCTCTATCCCTCCACCAAACCGCTCTCCGTCCAGCAAGATGGCCAAATCCGGCTGCAGCAAACCGTAGTTATATGTATCCAGCTTTTCCCGCGCCACGCCCTTGGTCAGCCCCCAGGCCAACCCCGTGCCGGTGTAGTCCTCGGCCAAAACATCCTTCTCTTTCAATATTTCCATCAACATCGGCTGATAATATCGCCTATCTTCAGCATAGAGCATTTGTAGCTCCTCATCCGTCAGATTCAGCCGCTCTTCCACTGGCCCACGAAGTTCTCTGTTAAGAATCCTGCCAAATTCCGAATCATATCTTGGGTACTTGATTCTTTTATAAGGTCTGCCTATCTCCTGCCACGCTTCTTCCAGCAAATCTAACTGTTTCGATTTTCCTAGATTATTGGACGCATAAAGTACGATAAATCTTCCCTTCATGCGGTATTCTACAATATATTTTGCTACCAAAAACCTCTATTTTCGACTTTTTTGGACACAAAAAAGCCTCTGGAATTTCCAGAGGCATTCACGAACAGAATCAGTTTGGACTAAAGCTCTAAAGCCCACCCTCGATCTTGGGCACAATGATGACAACTTCGTCGCCGAAAACTTCGTCTTCGAGTTGGACGGCACGTTTGTTGATCTTGATCTCAGCATCTTCGAAGTTTTCGACTCCAGCCGCCACCAAGGCATCTTCCACGGTCGCACCGGTTTCCAAAAGAACCTCTTGCACCTTTCCACCAAGTTGAGCCACTTTCACGAACATCTGCATAAGTCATCTCCTCAAGGATTTTTCTCTTTGAGTGTCACCAGTCTCTTAGAGAGGGTTTAAAGTTCACTAGGTGACGATTTCAAGCTATTCTACCATCATTATCAGGTTTTTCAAGTCCATGATAATTTCAAAGCGGTACGGCTCACCCACTAGCCATTTTTTGACCTGGCCGGTGATCAACCCTGCGGCTACCATGACGGTGTAGATGATTGATTTTTCGGTACATGGCTGATGAACTGCCTCGGCGCTCGTGTAAAGAGTCGCTTCATATCGACGAACAACCTCTGGGTCTGTGGGGTTCAGTGAATACAGCCTCAAGACCTCTGCTCCCATTCTGGCTTCCACGTATAGCGGAACATGAATGTTATAACGGACTTTTTCCCAAATGATTTTTCTTTGGGTCATTTCGTCCACGGCCGAGATCACTACCCCCTCCAATTTTTGTGTTCCGTCAAATCTTTTCTGAACTGCCTCTACTTCTGCATCAGTAAAAAGTTCTACCACCTCCTTCACTGCGGTCACTTTGGGACGTCCAATGTCCATCAGTCGAAAAATCTGGTTTGGTAAATTGTGGGGTGCCACTACATCATCGTCAAACAATCGTAGTCTCGGAATTCCCATCTTGCCCAGAGTTAAGGCAGTTGGCGACCCTATTCCTCCTACACCAATCAGACTAATCTTCGCTGTACTCAACAACTTCAAAGATATCAACCCCATCTGTCGGGACATATCCATGAAGATTACCTCCTTTAATGTACTTAACTTTAGGCACTGTATGTTTTACTTTGGCCTCCACTTCTTTACGAAGCATTTCCAGTGTCTCAACATCCATCTCTAGAAAAACCTGCAACGGAACATCGTAGGCGGTCATTTGCATCGGCTGGAACGAGTCCACTCGACAGAGATAGTCACCACCATAGTTGGTTACGAGCGACAACATCCATTCATTGTTAAAACCATAAATTGTACTTTCGTCCGTGGTGGACCAAGACACTTTCATGTCTGCGTGTGAGTGCCACCAAAGCCGAATGCAAGATGGGTCTTCTCCAGCTGAGATCATATCTGTCATGAAATCGGCCACCACCGAGCGATCTAAAACGGTCTCGCTTGGAGTACACTTCTGGTCAAAGATAAATAAGTCTTCGATCAAAAGTACTCCTCTTTTAAGTTTTTTTACCTTCCCTAATCCGGAAATTTCTCCTTTGGCCAAACTAACATAAGCATCGAGTTTCATCTTGGCTTCCGGCAGAATATAGATCATTCTTCACACTCCTTTAGCGGCCATTCTTCAATCTCTGCCCCGTGGTAGGCACCTTCAGGGTTATACGATTTTAAAAACTCGATCATCATTAATACCACCGTTTCCAGCTCGAGCTCTCCAAGTAGCACTCCAATCCCGTAAGAAGCGTCCCCCAAACAACAATCACCACTTTCATCGACATGAGGATGATAACTACCGTTTACCTCTCTGGATTTGTTGACACACAAAACACCGCCATTTTTTAAATCGATTTTTATCTCAAACTCACCGATGTCATAAACTACACCCTCAAACTCAATGTCTATCTGTCCTACGGGTACCACCATCATGTCTTCGGATACGGTAATTTTCCCGGTGACGGATAATTTGCAAAGCCGTTCATAAATTCTTTCGATTTTTTCGTCGCTGACGGTTTCATCGTGAGCCGAAGTGTCACTCTTTTTCTCCAAAGCAATCCGCCTATCGCGGACGGCAAGCGTCAATTTCGTCCTAAGTTGACTAATTCTATCTTCAAACTCTTCAATTTCGTCTTCATGAGTCCCCTCAAGAGCACTTCGATATAGTTCCAAAAATCGTTCATGGGGCAATTTACTTAGGCGACTTTGTATCTCTTTTTCAAAACCCTCCTTGTACGTTAGATAAAGATAATAATCCGCCAAAATCAACTCCAGTATCTTGTCCGGACTAGTTCCCCCGTAGTGAGGTAAGTCAAAAAGTATATAAAGTGTCTTCTCCACTATTAGAGCCACTTCACTCCCCCCTGTCCGATCATAAATAATGGTTCCGGGATAAGGAAAATCTTTATCTACTTGAAAACAGTCACGCTGGTCCTCTTTAAGTGAAAATCCATAGGCTCTTGAAAGGTGACTTTCGCTGTATTCCCCTTCAAACGGCCTACTCCAAAAGAAAATGCTCAGATCATATTCTCTACCATCGTACGGCTCTCTGATATGACCGTGGGGACAAGAAACCAGAAGGCTCCTGTTTATTTTCTGGACAAAGGCATTCAAAATCGGTTCTATTAACTCTATCTCGTCAATTTTTCTTTCTTCAATCCTTATTGTTGGTGTTCTAGGCATGGTTCTTCCTCCTTAAATTTTTAACGTTCTCAGCACAAAACTGATATCGGACATTATATTCTACCCTGTAGTATTTTTCAACCGCTAGCTCCAGAAGGCACTTCCAACCATTAGCACCACCGACAGAGCCATAAAAACAAAGGTCATCCAAGCAATCCACAAGTACTTTTTCTCGGTCTTAAACTTCCCCACCACCTTTTCGTCACTGGCAAGACGAATAATGATAAAAATCAAAGGCACCGCCACTACTCCATTCACCACCGCCGCATAGTACAAAGCTTGCATGGTGTTTATTCCCCACAAGTTCATCAGTACCCCAACCATGGTCGCCACCGCCAAAATTAAGTAAAACCCCTTAGCTCGCCCAAAGCTTTTCCCCAGACCCTCTCTCAGTCCCAAAGCTTCCGACACGGCATAGGCAATCGATCCGGCCAGTACTGGCACCGATTGTAAGCCAATTCCGATTATTCCAAAAGCAAAAAGTAAGTAGGCGAAGTCTCCCGCCAGCGGTCTCAAGGCTAACGCCGCTTGCTGGGCACTATCGATATTGAAAACTCCATTAGCGTGTAGTGTCCCAGCCGTGGTCACCACGATAAAGAAGGTCATCAAATTCGAAAATAACATCCCTAGTTTAGTATCCAACCTCATTTTTTTTATTCCACTCAATGTCACTACAGATTTCTGTCCAAAATCTGTGATCTGTAATCTGTTATCTGAGATCTTCTCCTCAACTTCTTGAGATGTCTGCCAAAAAAATAAGTAGGGTGAGATTGTCGTGCCCAAAAATCCCACCAAAACAATTAAATAATCGGCATTCCAAGTAATTCTAGGAATCACGGTCGCTTCAAGCACATCACTCCAGTTTGGCCGAATCAGAAAAGCCGTCACCACATAAACCAAAAGCGATAAGCTCAACCACTTCAAAATGGCAGAATATTTTTTGTAGGGTACCCAAATTTCCAAAACTACGATCGACATCGCGGTCAGGAATAACCAAAAGTAAAAGGGTAGTCCAAACATCATCTGTAAAGATGAAGCCATAATCCCGAGGTCCGCTCCAATATTGATGACATTAGCCAAGACCAAAAGACTCACGGCGAACCACAACATCTTTTTGGACGAATACTTCTTGATTACTCCCGCCAAACCCCTGCCGGTGGTAATTCCCAACCTTCCACACATTTCCTGAATCGAAATCATCGCTGGTAACAAAAAAAGGCTTAACCAGGTCAGTCCCAGCCCAAACTTGGCGCCGGCAATCGAATAGGTCGCGATACCACTCGGATCATCATCCGCCGCACCAGTTACAAACCCCGGCCCTAGTCGACTAAGAAATTTTTTGAGTTTACCCTGTGCCATTACACAATAATAGTACAATAAGCCCTGTTACGCCCATTAAAAATCAAAGGAGGTTCTCATGAGTCGTCTGAAGGTTTGTCTAGTCGCTCCCGATCACTACGGTTACGGTTTCACCACCACTCCCGGTCCAGAACTAGGTTTATTTCGTCTGCGGGGGATGAATCTGAATCTTCCCGTAAAAAATCACCAATTTATTTTGACGGGGGTCCAAGATCTCGGCCACAGTTTACTTATCCATGTTTTTTACGGTGGACGGGAGCGCTTCGTGATCGAAAATATCTCGGACCCCACCCTAGGCGCTGTTTTCTCTTATAAGCACTCCGGTGCATCAAAAAAGAATTTTAAACCGGGCGACATCGTCAGTCCTGCCGAAATCCATACCCTTACCTGGACGGCTCCCAATTCCGAAGGAGTTAAAAGCCTCATTACCCTCACTCTCATTCCCCTTTTTTCCATTCACGGATTACGTGTTCACTATACCGTCAAACCAGAAATTTGATCCCCCTCCCCGACTTTAAGTCGGGGTTTTTTATACAGAAAACCCCACCGTTTTGGTGGGGTGCTAAATTAACTACATGGTTCTTTCGTTTTCAATATTCCCCAGGTGAAGAGTGACCGGAGCGAGATCGAATCCCAGTTCTCCTCTGGGAAGAACTTTTTGTATTGTCGCTACCGTTAGAAACTCGGTATCCCAGTCCCCACGGTAAAAAGAAACAAAGTACACGTTTCCAGCGGTATCGTAGTTCCCCATCTGACTGATGACTTCGCTCCTGAGAACAGAAGGAATTTTATCGAGCTGATATAGACCATCCGGAGACCGGTAGACATAGCCAAAAAGTATTTGACCGGGGTTCCAGTCGGGATGCCTCAGTCCAAAACCCGTCGCAAACACGCTACCCTCATGGATATCGGTATAAAAGCGAATGATGACAGCTCCCTCTGCGGCGCAAATATCGCCTACCTTCTTGGGTGGGTAGCTATCCATAATGACGACAAATCGGTCATTATCAGTCGCCTCGGTTCGCGTACCGACTGGTAAAAGTGAATTCAGACTTTTTTCATCAACCTGTTCTGTAAAGGGAAATTTAATACTCCACACAGTAGCCTCCATCAAAGTTTTTTTAAAGACCTACAACCCATATATTTTACCACGTAATCTTATTTACCTGCAAGGCCAGGCCTTGCAGGACTACAGAAAACCCCGCCAGATGGCGGGGATATATCGGTTTACTTTACTTTGAAATTTTCAAATTGGTCAGAACGATCTTCATACTTCCCAGGTTCTTCCCCGGAAGAAAGTTATTGTCAATCCGGTAAGTGGTCTTTGTCCAGAAAGAACTTTGGCCAATAAACTTGGCCTTATAAGAACTAAAGATACGCACCTTGGTTCACCTGAAACTGACCAGCAGTTTCTTTAGCTCGCTTCCCAAGAATCCCAGATAACCTTGTTCGGCAAACTGAAAGTGAAGTTGCCCATCTTCTACTGTAACCGTAGCGCATACAATCCCCGCTGCCAAAATTTCAAAATGTACGCCCCGTGTTCGGACATAATACATCCCTTCGGGCAACAGGGACTCAATTATCTTTTGATTGGTTATCTTCACCTGAGAAACCGGAATATTCAAACTGTTCATTTTCGCTCCTTCTCTAAGTCGAGGCTTGCGGGCCCTTTTTCCACACCCAAGGTGAAGTTTGGGAGTACCGCTCTCATCGAAATAACTTTCAACGCCTGATCGGTCCAGTCCCCTCTATAAAACGAGACAAAGTAGGCCTTGTCGGCAGTCGTGTGGCGACCGATCTCTTTCATGGCTGCACCTTTCAATCTCAAGGGTGTTCCGTCTAGCCGGAAAAGTCCATTCGGTAACCGGTATACAAAGCCAAAAAACAACGTTAAGGGGTCATGTTCCGGGAAACGTCGTCCAAAAGCTGCCAGAAAATCGCGCCCCTCCGAAACTAGCGTATGGAACGTAATCTTGACAAACGGTTCTTCCAGTTCACATCTTCCCACGTTCACTCGGTTATCTTCGGTCAAAACCCAAAATCTGCCATCGTTTGACTGCTCCAAAACATACCCCACCGGCATCACCTCACGATTGAGTCGTGCCTCGTCCACTAGCCCAGGTAACTCGAAATCGATCTGCATTCTTACCTCCGTCAAAACTTTTTTAAAGACCTAGAACACCCCATATTTTACCACGTCATGGCTTCTTCCAACTGGCCCAAGTGCAGTTTGGATAGTCTTCACAGCCATAAAAGTCTCTATTGGTCCGCGTTTTCTTGAGCACCACTCTCTTGCCGCATTTCTCACAAACAATACCTTCAACATACAAAATATATGGTGCTTTGTAGGCACACTCCGGGTAGCGACTACAGCTTAAAAATTTACCAAACTTACCGTCACGTATCACCACTTCCCCCTGCCTGCCGGCAGGCATGGCAGTGTCACAGAGAGGACATTTCTCTCCGGTACTCTCGGTCGGCACACCCACTCGAACGCTTTCCTTTTCCACCTTAATGAGTTTTCTGGAAAAGTCTCCCCAGAACTTACCGAGCATCTCCATCCAAGGAAGTTTTCCATTCGCAATGTCGTCCAGCGAGTCCTCCATCTTGGCCGTAAAATCATATTCCATCTCTCTCGGGAAATTTGTCATCAAAAAATCAACCACCGCTTTCCCGATGGAGGTCGGGAAAAACTTTTTTTCTTTTTGCTCCACATATCGCCGATCCAGAATGGTCGAAATGATGGCCGCGTAGGTGGAAGGACGGCCGATGCCTTTCTTTTCCAGTTCTTTAATGAGTGAAGCATCGTTAAATCGCGGCTGTGGCTGAGTAAATTTCTGTAAACTCTCCACCTTTTCTTTACTTAGTTTCTCCCCCACTCCCATCTCCGGCAAAGTCTGATACTCACCTGCCTGCCCAGACTGCGAAGCTGTCGGCAGGTCTTTCACAAAGAGTTTCTTCCAGCCATCGAACTTAACTACAATGCCATTAGCTGTCAACTCACAATCGGCCACCTTCACGACAACTCTAGTATCATCAAAAACAGCCTCTGCCATCTGACAAGCAATCGTTCTGCGCCATATCAAAGAATACAGTTTTTTTTCGTCCAGAGCCATCTCCTGGCCGGTAAACCGTTCTGGACTAATCTCGATGTGTGTCGGTCGTACCGCTTCGTGGGCTTCCTGAGCCACTACCTTCCCCGCCGTTTTATAGATTCTCGGACCGGCCGGCAAATAATTTGCGCCATAACTGTCTCCAACAAACTTTCTGACCGCCTCGATCGCCACCGGCGCCAAGTTGAATGAGTCGGTCCGGTGATAGGTAATGTCTCCTTGCTCGTACAATTTCTGGGCGACACTCATGGTTTTCTTGGCCGACCAACCCAGTACATTGGCTGAAGCCTGTTGCAGAGTAGAGGTTTTAAAAGGTGGGTGAGGTTGGGTTTTTCTTTCCGTTTTTTTGATGTCGGCTACGACATACTCACCCTTCTCCAAAATTTCCAGAATCTTTTTAGCCTCCTCTGCCTTATGAATCTCCGCTTTCTTATTTTTATACTTAGCCAACTCCACCCAGAAATCCTGCCTGCCGGCAGGCAGGTCCTCTTGAGTTCTTGAGTTCTTGAGTTCTTGAGTTCTTACGAGTGCCCTTATCTGCCAGTACTCGATCGGCAAAAATTTTTCAATTTCCCGTTCTCTTTCCACAATCAGCCTTACCGCCACACTCTGGACACGACCGGCCGAAAGACCCCGGCGAACTTTTTTCCATAAAATTGGAGACAGTTTGTAGCCAACCAGTCTATCCAAAAACCTTCTCGCCTGTTGCGAGTTCACCAAATTCATATCAATCTCCCGAGGATGTTCCATGGCCTCCAAAATAGCTTCCTTGGTGATCGAGTTGTAAGACACTCTCTTAAAAACCAGCTTTTTCTTGGCCTTTCTCTTTATCTTGGATTCTTTCCCTTGTCTTGTTTCTTTGAGTTCTTGAGTTCTTGAGTTCTTTAATATCTCCATCACATGCCAAGCAATAGCTTCCCCTTCACGATCTGGATCAGACGCCAAAATCACCTCCTCGGCCCTTTTGGCCGCCGCAATCAATATTTTCACCTGCCCCTCTTTCCCGTTCATCAGTTCGTACACCGGTAAAAATTCATACTCTTCTGTTTTGAGTTTTTGATTTTTTGACCCGCCTGCAACAGCTGTGCTGTAAGCACTGCGGGCAGGGTTTTTTACTTCCTTAATCTCAATCCCCATCTTACTTTTTGGCAAATCCCGCACGTGCCCCATGCTGGCCAGTATCTCAAAATCACTCCCCAAATATTTGGAAAGGCTTTTTGTCTTGGTGGGTGATTCAACAATTACCAGTTTCATAAATTCGTCATTGCGAGTTTCGTACTCGAACCGTGGCAATCTCACTCCACCAAAGAGATTAACCTTCCTAAAATATACCTTAAATCCGATGGGAAATTGTACTACATTACCCTTTTCCCTCCACGAAGTCGTCATCTTGAGCCCCGCTGTCATAAGCGGGATAAACTCCGTCGAAAGATCTCACTTCACGGTTCTCACTTTACTGGAGTGGGATTTCTCCACTCGTTACACTCGGTCGAAATGACATCTAAAAATACGAACGCCCTCCGGTTGGAGGGCGTAATTTGAGGAAAGTAAAACCTTGGACGGCCACGAAAGGGAAAATAAAGGAGAAAAATAAACTCCTTTCGTGGCCCGTCCAGCACTACCAGTAAAGTTGCGCTATCTCCGAGGTTATAACCTCGAAGGAAATTGGTAGAACCCTGGCTGGCACAAGTGAAAGATGCGTCCTCACCGTTGCATTCAACCAGGGGTACAACTAAACTACAAGTACTATTCTACCCCATAACACGCCACTTGTCAAGTCCAGCACTACGCACTAACCACTATGCACTGTTTACATCTTTAGCAGGTACAGTACTATCTCAGCCGCGATCGGCCCGGCCACCGCACTCCCCTCACCTCCCTCTTCCAGCAAGACCGTGACCACTATCCACTCTTTGACATCTGCCCCCTTAGGCACCACCACACTTATCCAGGCGTTTGAAAGAGTCTCCTCGGCTCCTTTTTGAGCTGTGCCCGTCTTACAATAGATCTTGCCCGCGTACTCAAACAGGGGAAAGGCGGTCCCTCCGGGACTACAAGCCTGCTTCATCCCCTCCAAAATCAAGGCTATATTTAGAGGATTCATCTGCAAATCCAAGCACTCAGCCTTCCCTACAAGCCGGGGACCACAGCTCTGACCACTTACGACCTCCGCCGTCATTCTGTTTATCTGTAGCGGACTAGCAGTCAGCTCGCCCTGACCAATAGCCATGTGGTAGGTGTTGCCCAAGTACCACTTTTCTCCTAGAATTTTTTCTCTCCAGTAAGGCGTCGGCACAAAGCCACTACTCTCACCGGGGAAATCAATTCCCGTTTTCTCTCCCAAGCCAAACTTCTGGCTCCAAGCCACCAGAGAGTCGGCTCCTAAGGCTTCTCCAATTTTATAAAAGAAAATATCGTTACTTCGGGACAGAGCCTTGATAATATTTACCTGGCCCTCCGTTCGACCATACTTATCCAGGTACCAGTTTCCAAAACGATACTCGCCGACATTTATCTCACCAGTGTCCAGTATCGAAGACTCTTTACTGATCTTTCCTTCCTCCAGAGCGGCTATGGCCGGTACTAGCTTAAATACCGAACCGGGGGCAAAGTCGCCAGAGACCGCTCGATGATACAGAGGCTTTTGATCGGTCTCAGTTATCAAACTCTCCACATCCTTAAAATTCCCTCCAAAGTCACTCCTCTTACCTCCAGGGATAAACAAGTTCGGGTCAAATGATGGCTCGCTAATGAGAGCCAAGACCTCCCCACTCACCCTGGTCACTACCACTGCTCCACTCTTACCAATCTCGGTGAGCTTATTTTTTAGAGCCAAAAAGGCTAGCTTTTGTAGCTCCAGATCAATATTTGTCGTGATATTTTGGCCCGGCAAACTGTCGACCTTGGCGATCTCTACTTTGCTCTGTCCGTTGGCTGTTTCTTGAACCATCACTTCCCCAGGCTGTCCCAGTAACTCTACCTGATATTGCTTCTCTAGACCGGTCTTGCCCATGAGCATTTCGCCGCTACACTTTGGACAATCCTTCAAGTCGGAGATGTCTGGCTTTCCTAGATAGCCCACAATGCTCGCTACCACCTCTCCACCGGGATAAAAGCGCTGAGTCCGACCTTGATAGTCAATGTTCATAGCCAAAGGCTTGCCGCTCTTATCACTGATCACTCCTCTAATCGGTTCTAGACGATCTTTTCGAATCATGTTGCCGTCTGCTAGATCTTCAAAATGTCCACCCATCACCGTCGTTAAAAATAAGACCCTCGCTAAGCCAATGGCCATCACCAAAATCAGGGCTGTTTTGGTCCAATAATAAATATTTTCTTTATCCATTCCCTGTCATCCTCGCACATGCGGGGATCTATATAAATTAATTCAATTAATAACTCAGTTTTATTGACTCCCCTTTTTCAAACCAAGTCAAAGCTACCACCCAAGCCAGTCCCACCGCCACCAAATCAAACCAGCTCCAGGGCAATCCAAAAACCTTGTCAAAAACCAAGTTAGCTACCCAAGACACCACCAAAATCGCCACTCCAGTCTCCTTACGTGAATTAAAAAATAGCGACAGCCCACCAGCCACCATCACTATAAACAAGCTAGGTAGACCCACCGGTAATCGATAAATGACCGAGACCAAAATCCCGACCGCCAGCGCCAGCCAGTAGGCTCCACGCCAGTCCAGTAAAATTAGCAAAAAGGGCCAAAAAATTCCGAGACCCAAAGCCCCTTCGCCAATTAACACACTCAAGATCACCGCTAGGACTATTTTTATGATATTCTTGGATTGCTTCTCTAACATGATTATTTCAACAAAATTAAATTTACTACTACTGCCGTTATTTGTCTCCATACTACTATCTACTGCCAGCAAACTCAAGATAGGACCGGGTATTGATACTGTTTTTTACACCATGCTCTCTCCCCTTTCCATTCCTATCTCTCGTCTTCGCCTCTACTCCAAAAGTCAGTATCTCACCTTAATAAATCTTCCTGGTCTCGAAAAACAAAATCGCCGTCAGAAAAATCAAATCGCTAGCTTGATCTCTGAAAACGAGTACCTCAAACAAAACCTCTCTGATCAAAAAGTTCTCGACCAGCTCATCGGTGTCTTTCGTGGTGTCTTGCCTGTTCGCTTGGTTGGTTCAGCCGGTAAATTTATAGTTTCATCCTCAAGCTCTCTAGCTGACGTTCGGCCGGGACAGCCTCTGGTCTCAGGCAAGATCCTTTTGGGAACCGTGAGAGAGGTCAAAAACAATATTGTCACCATTACTCCTCTAAGTAGTGACAAAACTCCTATCTTCCCGGTACGAACCACTTCAGGCCAAAAAGGCTTGTATCAGTACTCGGCAAACAGTTCTCAGATCATTGACATTCCCAGCCAGTCTCCTCTGGTTTTGGGAGACATGGTGCTCACCGAGCCAGGCGAAATCTTTCCCGGCAGTCTCATCATCGGTCAAGTCTCTCGACTACTCACCGTTAGCCAGGAGCCTCTCCAAAGAGCCGAGGTCCTTCTCTACGACACCCTCGACCACTCTCCAGAAAATCTAGCCATCATCACCCAGCCTTAACGTCATCCTGAGCGAGTTTTACGAGTCGAAGGATCCTCCATCATTGTCATCTCGAGCAACGCCGAGAGATCTCACATTCGGTCGGAATGACAATATGAAGAGCCACAAAAAAATCCCTCCCAGTTCAATTAAGAACCAAGAGGGATCAGGAGTCACCAGTGTACTATTGCCCGATCGGCGTTGCCGAAACAATGTTCGGGAACCATGAGAGAAACGGAACACGCCAACCATAGGTATGAAAGGTGTAACGGCCGTCAACATTTAGGTCGCGGAGAATGTCGCCGGAATTCCATTTAAGGAAAAACCAGGCGTCCTCGTTCTCATAAACCACCAAGTCTTGTTGGCCGTCTGCCATAACCACAAAATATGTGTTACCACGATCGACATAGGTTTTAGTTAGCGTACCATCGAATGTCTTGTCTGTCGTCCAGCCAACGATGGCATTGCCGAAGGCAACCAAAACGAGTACGATGATCATAATCAAAACTAAAAGTAACTCAACTTGACCTTTTTGACTAAGTTTTTTCATTTATTGCTCTCCTTGAATCTGAATTTGGTTTGAAAATCAGTGTACCCATGCATCATACCCCAAAACCCCCCAAAAGTCAACTACTATAAGCCAAAGTAACCTCTACCAACAACTTCCTATCGCAGTCCACCCACCACTCGTACCTTGGCCAGAAGTTTATCATCCTCCAGCACCTTCGCACAGCCTCGCACCACCGCCTCGAGAGGCGTATCCGTCACCCAGACCGGCATACCTATCTGTTCACCAATCAGCTTGTCTATTCCCCGGATCAGCGAGCCGCCACCAGCCATGACCATGCCTTTTTCTAGAATGTCGGCCACTAAGTCCGGTGGTGTTTCTTCAATTATCAAAGCAATTTCACTCAAAATCTGATTCACAATCGGCATCATCGACTCCCTTATCTCCACACTATCAAGCTTGAGAGACTTCGGTAGTCCATCCTCCAAACTTCGGCCCCGCACTACGATCTGCAAAGGATTACCTTCTTTTTCCTTTTTCTGGGGGTAGGCGGAGCCTACGGCTAGCTTCACTTCTTCAGCTGTACTCTCGCCCAGAAGCAAATTGTACTTTAAGCGGACAAAGTTCTGAATCGCCTCGGTTAGCTCGTCCCCGGCTACTCGCAAACTACGGTTTAGTACCAATCCTCCCAAAGAGATCACCCCTATCTCACTAGTTCCTCCACCAATGTCACAAATTAGTTGTCCCTCGGCCTTCTCCACCGGCAGTCCGGAGCCAATAGCCGCCGCCATCGGCTCCTCGATGAGAAAGACCGATCTGGCTCCGGCTTCCAGTGCCGCTTCTTGGACAGCACGCCGCTCCACTTCCGTTACTCCACTGGGAATCCCCACCGCCACTCTTGGCCGGGGAATCTTAAAGCCCAAGCCCTTATAAAGCTCATGAACTTCCACGATGTAGTGTTTGAGCATTGCCTCTGCCGCGTCAAAATCGGCGATCACTCCGTCTCGCAGGGGTCTTACCACTTCAATATTGGCCGGATTTTTTCCCAACATCTTCTTGGCCTCTTCCCCCATTGCCAAAATTGCTTTGGTTTTCATATTTCTGGCCACCACCGAAGGCTGGCGGATAACCACCCCCTTTCCTCGCACGTGAACCACCACGTTGGCCGTACCTAGATCTATACCCACATCCAGGGTCGCTAGTCGCCACAGTTTTTCAAACATGTTTACTAATATACGTGATCATAATATGGCTAAATAATATCAAAGTATAGCCATTAAAGCGAGAGACAAAAGTATTGACAACCAGCCTAATTTCTCATAGAATCACCAAGTAATTTAAAAGCGCGTGCGTAGCTCAGTTGGTTAGAGCGTTTGGTTGGTAATCAAAAGGTCGGGGGTTCGAATCCCTTCGCGCGCTCTTGCCCAGAAAGCCATCGTCTTTCATAAGTCCGACACCGCTTTCTGGGCATTCTTTCAAACAAATCCTCCGGTATATATCGGAGGATTTTTCTTTTTCTTTACTAAACTGACCAGACTTTATCTGGTCATCCTGAGCGAAAAGAGTTTACCCGCCCTAGGCGGGAAGGATCTCATTCCATCTGGTAAACTAGTCCCATGTCACCCGCGTCGAAAAAAGCCAAACCGCTGTCAGAGAATCAAGCTTATACCCCCAATTTTATCCATTACTGCTTCTACGCCCTCTTCTTTGTGACTCCTCTTCTCCTTTGGCCTTTTACCTCTGAAGTTTTTGAGTTCAACAAAATGCTCTTTGTTTATGCCATGACCGTTATCATCGCCACCGCCTGGGCTGTTCGGTCATTTCAAATTAAAAGATTTGAGATTGCCCGCACTCCCCTGGATCTGCCACTCATCTTGTTTGTCACTTCTCAGATTGCCTCCACCATCTTTAGTATCGACCGTCACACTAGCCTCTGGGGTTACTACTCCCGCTTTCACGGTGGGCTGGTCTCAACTTTTTGTTATGTCTTTCTTTTTTACGCCTTGGTTACTCATTTTCACCGTCACTCCAAAGCTCTCAAAAACCTAATTTATGCCATCCTAGCTACCGCCACTCTCACTGCCATCTACGCCGTTCTGGAAAGACTGGGTATTGACAAAAATATCTGGGTCCAAGATGTCCAAAATCGGGTTTTTTCCACCTTGGGTCAGCCCAACTGGCTCTCAGCCTACCTCATCGCCCTCTTACCACTCTCTCTTTTCTCCGCACTTCATACCAAACACCAAGCACCCCGCACAATATATTCTCTCCTTTCACTATTATTCCTTGCCGCCATTCTTTTTACTCGCTCTCAGTCCGGTATCGGTGCTACCGCTATCATTCTCTTGGTCTTTACTGTCATTACTCTCATCCAAAAAAAACAAACCAAAGTTCTGCCTGCTCTGGCGCTAGCTCTGCTGGTTATTTTATTTCTCAAAAGCTCTGCTGTTATCAGAACCCTTCAATCACTCAACAAAACCAATCCTTTTTACTCTGACACCGTAACCATTGTCACCCAAGAAAACGAGACCAGAATCGGTGGCAGTGACTCCATGACCATTCGTCGAGTGGTCTGGCAAGGGGCTATTGACCTTGGTAAAAAGTATCCTTTTTTTGGTACCGGTGTGGAAACTTTTGGCTACTCTTACTACTGGGTACGGCCAGCCATTCACAACCTCACTTCCGAAGACAACTTTCTTTACAACAAAGCCCACAATGAGTATCTAAACTTTCTAGCCACTACCGGCTTTTTTGGTCTACTCACTTATCTCTTTCTCATCTTCTCCATCATTCGCGTCATTGCGAGGAATACAGCCGAGTTTACCCGCCGTGGCGGGTGGCAATTCCACTCCACGAGCGAATTAGATCTATCCTCCCCCCTCCTCCTCGGCTTCACCAGCATTCTCATCACTAATTACTTCGGCTTCTCGGTGGTCAATGTGGCTCTCTTCTTCTTCCTCTTTCCGGCTATCTACATTTCAACTTTAGACAATAATAAAACCATTTCTCTCAGGATAAATCTGCACCAAACACTAAGCACTGTCCTTATTTTGGCACTATCCCTCTGGCTACTTCTGGGAGTTCGTCGCCTGTGGCAAGCTGATCTCGCCTATGTCGCCGGCCGAAGCAATCTAGCCAAAAATATAGAAGCCATCAAAAAGAACCCCTCTGAGCCTCTCTACTATGCTCAGCTGGGCAACATCCAGGCTTTGGTCGCCACTCAAATCCTGTCCCCACAGATCAAAGAAATGCCGGCCACCACCTCGGCTGAGATAAAAGCTCAAGCCAACTCATATCTCAATCAGTATGTTCAAGAGGCTCTAAAAAACACTAGTCAAGCTGTCTCGATGAATAAATACAATCTTAACCTGCTCAAGACCAAAGCCCGCACCGAACTTACACTGGCCCAGCTAGACCCAAAGTACAATTCAGACGCTATTCAAACCCTACTCAAGATTACTGAGTTTTCTCCCACCGAGGCCATCAACTACTTCAATGTCGGTATTCTTTATACTGAGCTGGGCCAGAACGACCAAGCCAAGCTGGCTTTTCAAAAAGCGCTCCAGCTTAAACCCGACTACGAGGCCGCCAAAGACAAATTATCGTCATTGCAAGGAACAAAGTGACGTGGCAATCTCACTCCACATAAAAAGGCCCTCTATCTCTAGAAGGCCAGACTTTCACCAGTACTTTGTATCCAACAGAAAGCCCAGAAACCGTCCCTTCACAAAAATCATAAATCCCAACCAAATGAATATCCCCACACCTTCCAGTACCCCGAAGTGGATGGCAGACAAAACAGTCAAGATAATCACCACCGCTGCCTGGACTATCAGCCACCATACAAAAGTCGTCAGCTCATGAACTTTTTCTTTTAGTTGGCCCAGTCCCCTCGACCAAGCCAAAACAAATGCGTCCATGGCCACCAAAATGATTATCAGTGACCAACGAGGCCCTGAAGAAAGGGCTGCTTAAAAGTATCTTATAGCACAACAACCGTCAAACTTTTTGTGATAAAATGACTCCCATGAAAGTCCTTGTTACCCCCGATCCATTTCTTCGCTTGGTAGCCAAGCCCGTCTTGCGGTACGACAAGAAGCTGGCCAAACAGGTTTCAGATATGGTCCAAACGCTCCAGTCGGCCAAAGATCCCGAAGGTGTCGGCCTGGCCGCTACCCAGGTTGGTCTAGACAAGCGTCTCTTTATTGTCACTCTTAATGGCCGACCAGAAATCTTTATCAACCCAGAGATTACTTCCCAAAGCACAGCTATGCTTTCAGACATCCACACCAAAGAAAAAGATCGCTGGCTGGAAGGCTGTCTCTCCATCGTCGATATCTGGGGTTTTGTGGACAGGCCATACTCCATCAAGATCAAGTATCTGACTCCGGAAAACGGCCAGCTGGTCACCCGTGAACGCGAGTTCCTAGACACCGAATCTGCCTACGTCCAGCACGAAAATGACCATCTAAACGGCGTTCTCTTCACCGATCATATTCTTAGGCAAGGCGGGCAAATTTTCAAACAAACTAAGAACGGTTTAATCCCCATCGACCAAATCTAACACCACCTTGTCATTCCGACCGAACGAAGTGAGTGGAGGAATCTCACTCCACCTTATATAATTTAATCATGCTCAAAAACCTGGTTTACTTTGGCTCTCCGGAATTCTCAGCTAAAATTCTCGAATCAATTATCTTGTCTAAACAGGTAAATGTTGTCGGGGTGGTCACCACTCCAGACAAGCCTACTGGCCGCCATCAAGTCCTGACCTCTTCTCCGGTGGCCGCTCTGGCCAGAGACTACAACCTGCCTACCTACAAGCCAAACCACTTAAACGACTCCAATCTGGCCCATCTCAAGCTTCTGAGTCCCGATATCTTTTTGGTCGTCTCTTACGGCCAGATTATTCCCCAAACCTGGCTAGAGACACCCCTTATCGGCACCTTCAACGTCCACTTTTCTCTACTCCCTCGGTATCGCGGTGCCCTCTGTATCTCAGAGGCCCTCAAAAATCAGGATCGGGAAACCGGCGTTACCTTGATGACTATGGACAACCAGCTTGACCACGGCCCCATTCTCGACCAGCTTAAGGTGAGTATCTCTCTCGACGACAATTTGGCTACATTGACCACAAAAATTACTCAGGTCGCCATCGAAATTCTGACCCAAAACTTACCCCAGATCTGTGCCCAAAACTACTCCCAAACCCCTCAAGACGACTCCTTGGCCGTTTTCACTCCAAGCCATAAAACTTTGACTCATGCCTCTGCCCTAATTCCCTGGGAAAATATTAGTCGCTGTCTTTCAGATTCGTCATTGCGAGGAATACAGCCGAGTTTACCCGCCGTGGCGGGTGGCAATCTCACTCCAGCCAGTTTACACGCCCTCATCCGCTCCCTCTCCCCCAAACCGGGCGCCTGGACTGTCATCCCGACCAACGCGGAGGGATCTCACTCCACCGAAATAAAAATTCTCCAGACCTCCATCCACGAAAATAAACTAGTTATAGACACTGTTCAGCTAGCTGGCAAACAACCTATTTCTTGGAAACAGTTTTTGACTGGCCACTCTGGGCTTCTCTCTCACCCACTCGTAAAGACCTCTTGCAAGTAGTACAAACTTTCACTTTTACTCTCGTGCCATCCACCAAAAGGTGATGGATATGTAGATTGGGTCTGCGAAGATGCTTGGTCTTGCGCTTTGAAAAACTGACCAAGTTAGAGTTTTGCACTCCCTTACCGCACATGACACATCCATAATGTTCTTTTTCCATGATCCAAATTTTACCACACCCAAGCCTGCACTGTCACCTCAGACATTTTCCCCACTTTCCCGTATAATTAAAAAACCAATGATATTTTTCATCTTCCTTCTCAATGTGGTCTACCTCATCATGGCCGTCTCTATTCACGAATTTGCTCACGCCTTTTCTGCCGATCGTCTGGGTGACCCCACTGCTCGTGCCGCCGGCAGACTGACCCTGAATCCCTTTGCCCACATCGACCCTCTTGGCACTATTGTCCTGCCTCTTAGCCTGCTCCTTCTCTCGGGAGGTAGTTTTGCTTACGGCTGGGGCAAGCCCACTCCTTTTGATCCTTACAATCTCAAAAACCCCCGTCGTGACTCTGGTCTTATCTCCATTGCCGGCCCCCTGAGCAACCTGCTCCTAGCCGTACTGGTATCTATCGCCATCAGACTGTTACCTTATGCCTTCTCGATCTTTTTGACTCCACTGATTCTCATAAACATCGCTCTGGCCATCTTCAATCTAGTCCCCATCGGCCCTCTTGATGGCCAAAAAATCGTTTTTGCTCTCCTGCCGAGAGACTTGGCCTACGAATTTCAAACCATCATGAATCGCTACGGAGTTCTTCTCCTTATCTTCATGATCTTTCCTTTTTTTGGCGGTGAAGCTCCCATTGTCTCTATCATCAATCCTCCCATCCAGTTCCTCGCCCGCCTCCTTTTACCCTAGCCTTACAAGCTTCTTCGGCGGGACAGGAAACTAAAGACTCCAACTACCAGAAGTAGTACGCCAAACCCCAGCAAAGCAATCTTAAAGACGGTCGATAGAGCTGTCCCCAGACCAGACTGGTTAGATTCCTGTGTTCCTGTACCTACGGTGGAGACTGTCTTATCCATCACTCGAGTAGGAGTTGGAGTCGGAGTAATGATCGGAGTAGAAACAATTCCGGGGCCAAAGTTAATCGGCTCAATGGCTCCAGTTAAGATCACGTCTTCAGAAGGTTTGTTGCCATAGCCACTCGTCTCAGCCGTCACCAAGATGCGAACATACTTAATGTCGGTCAAAGTTGACATTTTACCGTTGACAATCTCCCCCAGCCGTTTCTGCTTACCATCTTCGTCCTCTACCCAAGCAACATAGATATTTTTTTCTGATGTCAGAGCGATCTTCAAATCTCGACAAGTCATCAAAATCTTGTAAGTACCATCGACAAAAACCGAGGCGGCATAGCACGAGCCCTTACTGGTAGTACCACGCAAATTAATCACCCCCTCATTCGCCGAAACCGTCTTTGGCAAAAATAACACTGCGCCAAACAAAATCACCGAAATCAGTCCGCCAAACAAATTCTTTTTCATAAAGTTATTTTACCCGCCTGCAGAAGCTAGTGCAACTCCACTTATCTTCAGCACTTGCGGGCAGGTTACACTCCTACTACAAACCACAAAAAAGCCGAGGGTATAATCCCCCGGCTATATTTAATCTCCCTAGCCATCAACTCTGATGGTTTCACAGCTCGAGACACGTGCATAGGCCACGCCATTCCAAATAAAGAACGGCGGGCATTGGGCCTCTTCGTAACGACCCAAGGTGGTCGAATAAACCACTTTCTGGCCAGCACCGGACTCATATTGAGCTTCAGCAAAATACCCGAAATCCTGAGCCTGTGCTACTGTGTCGGCTGCAAAAAATTCCTGAACCTTATCGTGATATGCCGCATTGTCCAAGAAAATCATCCCAGAAAACTGGCTTCCTTCGGGCAGGGACAAAACCGCGTAAATCTGCGGCTTGTTCAAGAATATAGTCTGGACCACGTGCGTATCAAAGAAACTAGTCCAAAATAACACAATGACGAGAATCGCCCCGGCCCAAAAATAAAACAGGGGTTTGAAATTGGTTGTTTCCATACTGCCCTCCTTCGGGAGCTTGATTGGGAAAGCTTTGAGAATTTTAATTTACGCACGTATCTTAGCATAATATAGGTCTATTGTCAAATCTAGCCTCAGTTCGCCTGCAAGGACCATCCTTGCAGGCTGTCATCCTTCCCCGTCATTGCGAATCTCGTACTCGAGCTGTGGCAATCTCACTCCACAATCTTTCGATAAATTTCTTCCGTTACAGGCACGGACACCCCATTCTTCTCTGCTAGCCGTATCACCACCCCCTGCAAGGCCTCTACCTCCGTCTGCCGATGATTTTCCAAGTCTACCAGCAAAGAAGACTTTGTCTCAGGGTCAAACTTCATGGCTCCCTCAAGTGTCGTCTCAAAAATATCGGATTCAAAATCAACCCCTTCCCTCTTTCCTACCTCGATCGCTTCTCTCAGAACCTCTTTGTAAACCCTCAAAGACTCAGGATTACTCAGTGCTTCCCCTATCGGGCACATTCCGGCCACCGTAGCCGATGAGAAAGAAACCACAAACAAAAACTTTTTCCATAGTTTAGTTTCAATTCTTTCGGTCAACTTCGCATCGATACCGGCTTCTCTGAATATCTTCACGATCTCCCGCATTTTAGGAGTTATTTTTCCGCCCCTCGGACCAAAGACCAGTCTTTTTTGGGTTCCTTTTTGGGTAATCATGTTCGCGGCAGTCTTAGTAGAAGCCACCAGCACCAGCCCGGGTAAAACTTCGCAGTCAAAAACTTTACCAACCATTAAGTCATTATCCAGTCCGTTTTGTATCGTTATTACCGTCGTATCTTTCCGAACTACCGGGCCTAAATCTCTCGCCACTTCTTCCAAGTTGTAAGACTTGACGGCCAAAATTACCAAATCAGGATCCGTGATTTCAGAAATATTCTCAATTACTTTGGGGTGGATTAGATGTACCCCATCCGGCAAATTCAAAACCAAGCCATTTTCTTTGATCGCCTTAAAACTCTCGCCTCGACTGACCAAAGTAATATCTGCCCCACTCTCAGCCAGTAAACCACCATAAAATCCTCCCACTCCGCCAACTCCAACTAAATAAATTTTCATAGCCAATCAAGACTAATTATATCTTGTACTAATCGTGTTTCGCCAAATAAAAGCCCCTTAAAAAAGGGGCTCTGACGCTTACTTAGTCCATAGAAATACCGGTACCTCTCTCAGTTCGTCCGGCACACACACTTGAACGTACCCTCCTGGCTGGAGAGGAACTTGAACATCAATTAAGTTCGCCACCTCGGCCGTAACAGGAGTAGCCGCGAACACAACTGATTTTTGCCCCGGTAAAAAAATGTTCACGCACCCGGTGACAAAAAATTTTCGGGGATAATTATTATCATCCAGGCTGAGATCATCTAGCCAAAACCCGACAACCTTGGAAGATTCGATATTCGAGTGCAGAGGATGACCCACCTCGCCCAGTCGGATCTCACTACCTACCAAAACAATCTCACCACTGTCAACGGCCGTATTAAAACGCGCCCGAGGTCCGTAAGACAACATCAATAAAGCTATAACGACAACGCACACAAAAAACAATATAACAGTTACATCCCACCCCGATTCTTTCATAGGTGTTCTCATTGGGTTCCTCCAAATATATTCTCGGGGGCTTATCACCCCGGGCAAATTAATCAACAATCTTGATATATTCCGGAAAATTCGTAATTCTGGCAAAGTAATACACTCTATGTTTGGTGAACCGCTGCCATCGAACACCCACCGGCACATAATGGGCAGCATCACCGACTTTCAATAGACCATTTTTCAAACTTCCCAGTCGGTACCAGACATACACCAGATGAGGCCCATAAATCAGGCTTTCCTGACGTTCTTTATCCAAATCGTCGTACAGATGGCGTTCTTTTAACAGCTCTTCCATGGTATTGAAAGGAGTATCGTAATTGAGCTCATAACTCCTCTCCTCAAATGGTAAATTTTCGGTCTCCATTGACACCACGGCCAAATTACAGACAAATCGATGGGGATCAACAAATAGTTTACTTCCGCATTGATCACAATAAATCATGGTCAAATAAACGGGAGCACCACACTCATTACAGTTGTAATTCTTCTTGGTCATCATCCTCTCCTTCAGACTGGATTTCGGATTTCAAAGTTCAACCCATATTGTATACCATATACTCCCCCTCGAGCTTATATCCAAGTTTTTTGTAGTACTCTCTGGTGCCTATAGCCGAGATCACGGCCATCTTTTTATAGCCTCGGTCCTTGGCTATTTCTTCCGCTTTGGCCAAGAGTCTCTTCCCCAACCCCCGATGTTGGCTTTTTCCCCCCTTGAGTTCTTGAGTTCTTGATTCCTTGAGTTCTTTATCTATCTCTTTTACCTGTCCATAAGTGTGTACTTCGCGCACGATGGCCGCTCCCTCCAGTTCTTTAAACAGCATTTTCTCTCCCGCCTCCGGCAGACGAAGCCTGAGCATCGAAAATAGTTTGCTATCTGACCTGTCCTGAGCGGAGCCGAAGGATTCAAACGACAAAAATATTTCTTGCCCGCCCAAAGTTTCTCTCTCATCCATCAACATTTCTACTTTGGCATCGTACACTCCACCCCGCACTTCTCGACACCTAATACATCTACAACCAACCGCGTTTTGATTTTTTGAATTTTTGATTTTTTGAGTTTTCAGTTCTTCTTGCAATATTTGGCGCAAGTTTGTTCGCATCGTCCCCGAGCTCACCCACTGCTTACTAATGTCCCGCACCAATCGGTCTATCCGGCACCATCGTGGAGTCAACCTTTTCACTTCTTTGAGAACTTTTTTGAGATCTTCGTCACTATAGCTCTGATACTCTCCCCGCTTCCACATCTCGTGTAATTCCGTTGTTGGTATCACCATCGCCGGATAGACTTTTAGATAGTCCGGCTCAAACCGCGGGTCGGTAAACATAATTTTCGCCATCTCAATGTCTTTCTCCGGCGTACTGCCCGGAAGATTCGGCATAAAGTGATAGCAAATTTTGATACCGGCATTTCGGCACATGCGAGTCGCTTCAGCCACCTCGTCTAGACCATGACCACGGTTAATTTTCTTCAAAATTTGTTCATCAAAAGCTTGGACCCCCAGCTGGACCTTAGTCACTCCCATCTTCCGCCACAAAATTATTTCCTCTTCGCTCACCCAATCCGGCCTGGTCTCCACCGAAATACCGACCACTCGCCTCTCCCCCGTTTCGTTGTACATTTGCGCCTCCTCCAAACTCTCCGACACAAAACCATTTACCCCATCAAACATGCCTTTAAAAAATTCCACCTTGTAATCGTTCGGATAGGCCGAAAAAGTCCCCCCAATCACAATCAAATCAATTTTGTCCGTAATATGCCCAGTCTCTTCCATTTGTCTGATTCTCATCTCTACTTGAAGACGTGGATCAAACTTTAATTTCTTAGCTCTCTGAGCCGCCGGCTCGTCCGAAAGATACGACTTGGGCATGCCTTCCTCCAGGGGACAGTAAACACAGTTGCCTGGGCAGTAGTGGGGCTTCATCATGACCGCAAAAGGAGCCACGCCGGACTCGGTCCGTACTCCACGAGTTTTAAAGAGCTCAATCAGATCAGGGTCGGTCAAAAATGGCCAAATTTCCGAGTTTTTAGGCATCCGGTCAATCTCTTTGGCCCAAACACGTCGGTACTCCTCCGAGTTCTCCGGAGTCATCTTTTCCTCATCCCTACGCACCAATTCTTCAATCGTCATGGCTCTATTGTACTTGACCCTATTGACATTAATATATACCTTATAGTAAGATACTCCCTGTTCGTAAACACACATTTACATTTTTAAGGAGAAAACATGAAGAAAACCGTTCTTCGTCTGTTCTTGGTTTTGGCTTTGCCACTAATACTGACAGCCTGCTTCATCAACGATGATGTAAAAACAGATCAGTCCGGCGTCATTGTTAATGGCGGCAAAATTACCGACTGTGTTGGCCCGGGCGTCTATACCCGGTGGGGATTATTTCAAGATCTGGTAGAGGTATCCAACGGAACGGTCACGTTTGAGGTATCCGATCCTCAGGTGGCTACGAAAGATAGTCAGCTCGTGTCGGTAATCGTGACGATACAGGCCCGCAGAAACTCTGATTGTGATTCGCTGAAAAACCTGTTGACAAACTGGCCGGCACTGGTTGATGACACCAATCTGATCAACACCATTACGGCGACAACAAACGAAGCGATCAAGGTGGGTACCCGTCAGTTTGATCTCACCCAATTGCTTAACGACCGCGTTGGATTGTCGACAGCCATAGAGACAGCGCTCGAGTCTGACTCCAATAAGTATTCGACAACAATCATCAACGTGACAATCAAAGATGTCGGTCTCGATCCCAAGTACGCCGAGGTGCTCCAACAGAAGGCTCTCTTGACAGCCCAGATCGAAGCTGCCCTGCGTGAGCAAGATCTGATCAAACAGCAGGCTGCCAATGACACTCTGGCACAGGAACAGAAAACTTTGGTTCTTCTGGCTCAGCTGGAAACCGAAAAGGCCCAAACTGCCGTGCAGGTAGAAATCGCTACCCGTGCTGGTAATGTGGTGGAAGCAGCGAACAACGTCTATCTGATCAACCCCGCCGCGTTTCAATTGGAAAAGCTGAGACTGTTGAAGGAAGTTCTTGGGGACAAGGCTGTGATCTACTTCGTAAATGAAAATACGGATCTCACGCTCTTGCTCTCGAACATCGCATCAGGCCAAGCTATTCCGGTCGCGCCCAATGGAGAAACCCAGCCATGATTGGTTTAAGCTTTCTCATCCGACTACTGATGATCGCGTTCTACGTGGGCATCTTTCTCATCATTCTCTACGTGCTGATTTTCGGCATTACCTGGATGGTCCGGCTCTTTGTTGATGGTGTTGGCGCCACTGTAGGCGACCACACAACCTGGCTACGTTCAAAGTTACCCAAGGTTACATTCAGGAAACGTAAACGCCGCAAAATGTAGCTCAATCTTAATTATCCCCGCCATCTGGCGGGGAGTTTTTTTACCCAAAGTATCTACCTATAAATCTCTCTTCTGTGTCCCACCCGAAGAACTACTATGTCTTTTCCGTGTAAATCGAAAATAACTCGATAATCACCCACCCTAAAGCGGTATGTTCCCAGATCGGGATGAATCAATTTTTTACTATTGCCAATCGGATCCATTCCCAAGAATTCCAACTTCTTCTTCAACCGTCTCTTGGCCACGTTATCCATCTTTTTTATATCTTTTTGGGCCAGTGTCGTATACAAAAGTCGGTAGGACATTTCGTTTATAGTTCACCAAAAACCTGATCGTGAGAAAGAACTCTTCCCTTTTTGTAATCCTCTCTAGCTTGTCGGATAGAGACCAAATACTCCTTTTTATTTAAAGCCAGTAGATCTTCCAAAAAATCCAGATTAACGATAGCGTGAGAAATTTTGCCACGACGTGCTACCAGCAAGTAGTTTTGCCTGTCTAGCTCATCCAGCGTACTGGAGAAGTTAGCTCTCATGGTGGTGGAGGAAATTACATTCATGAGTAAATTGTACATTACAAATGTACACTGTCAAGCTCACCCCCACAAAAAAAGACGGGGTGTTGCCCCCGTCTATACAAACTCGGCCCAGCTGGTAGCTTCCCAGCTACCATCAGGGTACTGTCGAATCCCCAGGCTAGTAGTACAAAACATACCCTCGGCTAACCAACCGGGTTCTTTTATTCCCGCATTCTTGCCCCATTCTCGAGCAAAAAAGATTCTTCCCCCGGGCGGAACCTTGGTGACCTGAACCAGAAAACCGGCTTTGTTATCGATATAAATCATCAGCCACTGACCGGCAACCACTTGGTCCATCGAAATTACCATATCTTCACGTCTGACTTGCGTCAAACTTCGTAAAGGAGACTGATCGTGAGACACAAAAGCCAAGTTACTATCACCCCTGGCAGCCATCTTTAGTATGGCCTCGTTCTGAGTTTGGATCCGTTCTAAATCTTCAAAACAAAATACCGGTGCTCCGTTTAGATATACGACTCGCAGGAGGCTTTTTATCTCATCACCATCGTCGATAACTTCGTGCTCGACGACCTCCCTGGCGCTAGTGTCGAGGTCTACGAAACATAAATCAATATCGCAGCCTTTTTCTACTAGGGCCACCAGTAGAGTCTTAATTATCTCCATCTTCTGCTTTGCCCTCAACTGAAAATCTCCGTTCACGTTACCTCCTTTGCTAGTTCCTCCAAGCGTTGGTTTTATGAATGTTCTATTGGCCGGAATTATACATCAATCCTATAACGGAGAAAACACCAACATATCCCTGGTAAAATTAAATCATGCTCACGGTCAAAGATACTTACAACCAAATTGGAGTTCAATTTTCGGCCTCACGCGGCTATATCTGGCCCGATCTTAGACCTTTCTTGGCAGCAGTCGCTCCCAGTTCCACGGTTCTAGACGTTGGCTGTGGCAACGGACGCCTGCTCTTGGGCCTACCGGAGCAGATAGAGTACACTGGTCTAGACTTCTCCACCTCTCTTCTAAAAAAAGCCTTCGAAAACCACCCTCAGGTGCACTTTATCGAAGCCGACATTACCGAGCCAGACGCCTGGACAGACTTACCTCAGTTTGAGTACATTTTCTGTATCGCTGTTATTCATCACCTGGCCAACCGTCGAGAACAACTATTTCTCCTCAAACAGATCAAAAAACACCTCCAGCCTGACGGCCGCTATCTTCTGACCGCCTGGAACTTGTGGCAACCCAAAATCTTAAAACATCATCTATCACCCCAAAGCCTAAATCTAAAATATAAAATGAAAAATCTAAAATATTTAGCTATTCCTTTTCAGAAGCATCTTCGCTTTCACTTTGCCCACACCAAACCTTATCTAGAAGGTCTCCTTCGCGAGGCTGGTTTTGAGAACTTCAAGATCGAAAAAACCTCCCGCAACTATCTCATTCATAACTAAAAACCTAGGTTGACACTACCTTATTTTTTTGCCATACTGAATACACCATGCCCAACGACGACCTCGACCAATTCCCCACCCCGTCAGACAGTGCTCCGATGAGCGCTCCACCAGCTGAACCAACGCCTATAAAACCGGATATTACCCCTCCGATTGAACCTACTCCGACACCAGAAAACACTTTCGAAGAAACCCCCGACGTTCTTCCGGCCGAACCTGTTTACTCTGCCCCGGCTGTTCCAGAAGTGCCTCCAGAACCAGCCCCCGCCACCATTCCCACTCCCAAAGGCGGCTCATCCTTTGGCTCTCTTATCGCCATTGTTCTACTTCTCATTAGCGGCGTCGCCTTGGCCGTCACCGTTTTTCTCTTCTCTCAGACCAAACAGCTCAAAAAACAGCTCTCTGAGGTCACTCAGACCCTCGAACAGCAAAGAACCACCATTACGCCTACCCCCACTCCTACCATCATCGAGTTCCCCACGGCCACCCCTACTCCAGACTCCACCGAAAGCGCGGTCATGATTCTCCCCACCCCCACAGCCACCATCTCCGCTGCTCTGCCTACCAGCCTGCTTCAGCCCTTGGCCGACGCTACCAAAGCTCTCAAAGTAGCCATCAATCATCTACCCAATGCTCAGCTCATCATTATCAAAACCGAAAACGCCACCAGTCCAACTCTGGCCACCACCAAGTACTTCTTTCGTCAAGACCTTACCACCAAAAAATACTTTTACGTCCTCATTTCCAATACTCAAGAGCCTGAGGTCGTCGACCAAGCTATCTACGTCACCCCAGACAACAACATTCCTTCCCTCAACGACGTCGTACTCGGTAATGCTCTCGGTCTCGAGCTTGAAGAAGCCCTCAAGATTGCCAATCAAGCCTGCACCAGTCAGCTCTGTAGCACCGCTGTGGTCAAAGCTCAATACATTAAGTCGGGTCAAAACACCATCTGGCAGCTCACCTTCAATCCAGCCGACACCAGCCAAGCTCCTCTCATTATCCAGCTAAATTCCCAGACCAAAGAAACTCTCTACCACTCTACCGGCTTCTAAGGCATTATCTGCTTTATCTGATTGCTTTCCCACTCGAACTGATACTTATCACATCACCAGAAACAATCCAAAAATAAGCTACTAACTAATAACCCAGTCAAGACCATCGACCTAGAAATTTGTTTCATAATTTAGTTTATCAAAAACTTGTGCTGAGGACAGGATTCGAACCTGTGTAGGCTTGCGCCGCGGGTTTTACAGACCCGAGTATTTGTCCACTCTACCACCTCAGCGAACTCTAACTAATTGTAACAGTGAGCCGTCATTGGGGGTCGAACCCAACACCTTATTCTTACCAAGAATACGCTCTGCCAGCTGAGCTATGACGGCATATAACCAACCTCTTATTTTACCTTAAATCTTCCCTCTTCCCAATTCCAGATGTTAGAAATACGTCATATCTATTCTCGCAACTTAAAAAAGGAGGCCTATGAGCACGATTGTTTTTCAAAAGCGAAGGCTACAAAACTACCGGAGTTAAGCTGAGAAAGAGACGATTCGAGGTCGATAGCCAAACTATTGATCGTGATGACATCTGGCTCGGCTGGTCAAACATGGGTGAAGAAACCAAATTCTTCGTCGCCAAACTGGTTTAGTAGACCGAACCCCCGCCACCGGCGGGGTTTTTTCGTACCCAAGACTCAGAAAAATGGTAAAATTAGCTTCGTTAGGCCACCTTAGCTCAGTTGGTTAGAGCGCCAATTTTGTAAATTGGGGGTCCTGAGTTCGAATCTCAGAGGTGGCTCAGCTATGGATTACTGTCTCAATTGCAGTCAAATATTGAATAAGCACCAATTCAAGTATTGTTCTAATTTATGTCAATTGAAGAAACAACAACAAGAATATATCCAACAATGGCAAAACGGTATTCTTAATGGATCGAGAGGCTTGGTAACAAAAAATATCTCTAAATATCTTCGACGTTTTTTGGAAGAAAAGTTTGGCAACAAATGCTGCTTGTGCGGTTGGCACGAAAAAAATATTACAACAGGCAATGTACCACTAGAAGTGGACCACATAAACGGAAATTCAGAAGATAATTTCGAAGCAAACCTAAGGCTAATCTGTCCAAATTGTCATTCTTTAAGTCCCAACTACAGGAACCTAAATAAGGGCCAAGGCAGATCTTGGCGAACTAAAAAATACCTCAAGAATCCATCCGTTTAAATTCTGCCAAAAATACAGTGATTATCTGCCACGGCTTGTGCTAAAATACCTCCACTATGGCAAAAAAAGGACCTCGACAACACTTAGGACTAAAATGCTCCAAATGCGGGCACTTCAACTATATTTCAGAGCGCAACAAGACCAATACCCCCGAAAAGCTGACTCTCACCAAACACTGTCGCACTTGTCGCCAGCACACCGAACACAAAGAAGTCAGTAAGCTAAAGTAATTTTGTGGTTTAATGAATATATGTCAAAATATTCCTATACCAAGAAAGATTTTGAAGAAGCCATAAAGGAATTTCACCTAGCTACCCTTGAAGATTTAGACAACCTACTAAAAAATCACAACTCAAAATTATTCAAGGTCTTCGCTACTAAGCAATATTTGGACGAAAACTTTGTGACCAAAGAAGAATTTAGAGAATCTAGCAATAAAGCACTCAACCTCCTTGATGAAATGTATGGTTTTATGAAGAAAAGGGATCAAGAACAGACAGTGATGAGTCACCAAGTCAATAACCACGAAAACCGCATCACCAAAATCGAAACAGCTATCGCCTGAAATCTATACTTTCACCATCCCTAACTTCTCCGGAAACTGGTCGCCTTTCTTGGCCACTATAAACATCAGTCGGTCCTCGAAAACGTACTTTTTTCTTCCTTGTGTATCACGATCTAACCGGTCATCCCACCAGCGTTCCTCAAACTCCCAGATGGCCACCAGTCGGTCTTTGCCTGCGTAATGACCGTATGGATCGGCATATCTTAGCCAGCCCCTTTTAAGATCCAATTCCAGTACCACACAGTAATGTCCCTGTGACCCCTTGAGGGACGGCAGCTTATATAGCTTGTTCCAAAACTCTTCCCATTTATCTTCCTCATCATCCCAGTACTCATCTCCAGCAAAGATCCCTTGCCAATCAACCCCCACCCAGTAGCCTTGGGCCATCAGGGCCGCCATCTCGCTAACCTTAGCATCAGTCTTCTGCCAAACCACCAGGTTTGGGTAAAGCTTCTTGAGACCGAGAGATAACTCGACCAAGGAAATGCCGGTCTTCATTACCGAACTTCTAGCTCCACAGGCATCCACCATCTGCTCTTGGTCTAGCTTTAGACCCAGACTAGAAAGCAGCATCTCAAAGACGGCCGGGCCACAGTACGAACCTGTTTTTTGTCTCACTCTCCGAAAACTTTTCATAGCCTATTTTACCCCAAGCCAACATCTGAGAACCGAAATCTGAGAACTGTGAACTATTTCAGCTGCCTGGCGTACTTACTAAGTAGCGAGCCTAGCACCTCATCAAAACTAACCCCGTGCATGGCCAGTACCTCAGTCATTGGTAGTCCCATGTCCGGCCCAAAGGCCGTGTTGGGGTTTGAGTCTGTAAAATACGGAATATTGGTCTCTTCATCTACCCGCACATCAAACTTAGCGTAGTCCTTGTGCTGCAGCCCAGTAAAAGCTCGCACCGCCAGCTGGGAAATCTTGGTCGCCAGCGGTTCCTCAACGTGCTTGTAGGTATAGGCTCTGGCGTCGTCGTAAGACTCAAAGCTAGTAAAGAAGTGCTTGCCGTCCGGCTTCCTCTTAAAAACTTTTTGCCCCTGATAGACCCTCTTTCGGGTGCCGTCGTCAAACACCACCACCGTGACCTCCGGACCATCGATAAACTGTTCCACAATCACCGGTAGCTTGTAGGTGGTAATCATGTTATTGATCTTCCTTTGAGCATCTTTAACTGTCTCTTTGACTGCTTTGTTGTCTATACCCACACTGCCACCGCTCTCGTTGAGCTTGACAATGAGTGGCAAGCCCAGGTCTTCGTTCACGGCAGTACCGGCTCGACGAATAAATTGAAAAGCCGGAGTTGGAATCCCGTAAGCGATTAAAAGTCTCTTGGTCAAGTTTCTGTTATTACCAATCACCAATCCCTCCATGCCGGAGCCGGTGTACATCACATTGGACAGCTCCAAAGCCGCCGGTACCGAAGTCTGAAGTTTGTCTTTACCTCGTAAAGTATCCACCAGATTGACAACCACATCCGGCTTGTCTACTAATAAGTTAGTCAAAAAGTACTGATCTCCGGTCAAAAGCTTAACCGGAACTCCCAAGGCTTTGATTCTCTCCATCACTTCGGCCGCTCTTTCTTCTACCTCTACCTCGGCTTCGTAAGAATCTTTGGTCGGAAAAAACTCTCTCTCTACGTGGGAGTAAGCCACAATCACCAAATTTAAGTTCTTCAAAGCCGCCCTATCGACCTTAACTTTGGTTTTTTTGCGAAGCTTGGGTGGCTTGGTCGTCTCGGTAGCGACATTTTCTTCCACTTTTATCTCCGGAGTGGCTTCTGTTTTCTCTGCTGTACTCGTCTCGACGACCACTGGTTTTTTCTTTATTCTCCCTAATAAATCTTTTATGCTCATACATTCAGAATAACATCTAGACCTTTGTCCAGTCTAGTGTCCAAATTCCATTACCCTGTCTATCAAAACCACGAGTCTTGATAAATCCAGCTTTTTCGATGACCACTATCGAGGCTTCATTGCCTCTTTCAATCTCGGCCACCATGGTGGTCACGAGCCCCATTTTTTCTCGTACTAGCTTACAGCTCTCTTTTAGCGCCGGAGCGATCAAACCCGCCGGCGCCCCCGGTCTCTTGGCGTAGCTTACGTCAATCGCCCCTTTAAAGTCCTCCGATGGGTAAAAATAAATAAAGCCGTGGACTCTACGTCCGTCCGACTCATCCATCTTGGTTTCGGAAATTGCCCACAAAAACTGATTGCCTTCTCCATTTTCCAACATCCATTTGCGATAGTGTTTGTGACTCATGTTCCGCACACTCGACATCCACGACTGCACACCAGGGCTCTGAACTATTTCTCTCAGATCCCGCAAGTCAAAGAACGAGTCAGGGTTAAAAAATCGCACTAGGTACTCCTGGCCATTTTTTTCAAACCTACCCACCGTCGTCGTAATTTTTACTTCATCCATCATGCTTTAAATATATATCATTCATCAGTTTTGCTGTATTATTAATCTATGACCAAAACCGATCTTTCTCAAATCAGAACTATTTTTAAAGAAGAAATTCGTGATGAGGTTAAGAAAGTTGTCGAAGATGTGTTAGAGCAGAAGCTTGAGCAAAAAATCGAACCGATCCGAGAACAGTTGAAGTCTCTCAAGCCCATGAGCAAAAAAATCGTGGCTATGGATAAAAAAATCAACAATTTGCAAGAAGGTCAAAATACCATATTAAAGTACATCGACGAACAAGACATCCGTCTGGAAAAACGCGTCAACCGGATCGAAAATCATCTTCATTTTTCCTCCTCCGCACTCCAATAATCTCCCAACAACCCCACTTTCTGCTAAAATTAGCCTTACTTAGGGGTGTAGTTCAACGGTAGAATCCGGGTCTCCAAAACCTGTGACGAAGGTCCGACACCTTCCACCCCTGCCACGTATCCCTGTTTTCGATGTAATAATCTATTTCTCATTTTTTTACCGGGATTGGCATCAAAACATCAAATCATTGACATTTACCGGGATTCCCGGTATATTTAGAGTTTTAGAGTTAATGAAAATCCACATCCCAAATAGTGTCTGGCTCGGTAATATTGACCCTTTTTTGCGGTCTTTCGACACTTCAAATTCAAATAAACTAGAGATTTCTGCCCACGAACAGTGGATTTCCGTCCACCCAGTCGTTCTATCGATGGTTGCCGTTTTAGGTCTAGACTGCAAACCTGAGGATGTTGCTTTTCCAAACCTAGAAGCTAAATCCAAACATTATTTAGAACGAATGGGGCTTTTTAGACTTTTGGGGGTTGAATCCGGGATAAAGATCACCGAACACGAACCGTCCGGACGATTTATTCCCCTCACTCAGATCAAAGAGGTCGGAACCTTGGAAGCTTTCATCGAGGATGTCATTCCTCTTCTCCACCTCAAACCCCAACAGGCCCAACCAATCAGATATATCCTTAGTGAACTCACTCGCAATGTTTTTGAACACTCTCAATCCAAAACTGGAGCTATTCTTTGTGCCCAATACTACGAAAAAAGCCACACTATCAGACTAGGTATAGTTGATCGGGGAATTGGTATTAAGCAAACAATTTCCAACGCCTATCCCGCCCAGAATGACACCGACGCGATCAAACTGGCTCTTTCTCCAGGCATCACTGGCACCACCAGACGTATTGGGGGTACTGCTCAAAACGTCGGAGCTGGACTATTTTTTATCAAATCGATTGCCAAAACCAACCGTGATTTTTTTATGATCTACTCCGGCAACGGTATTTACAAACTTCTAAAAACTGGCCTTAAACAAAAAGTGCGTCTTTATGCCGATCCATTAAGAGATAAACACTCCGAAAGCAACAACCTCCCCTACTGGCAAGGTACAGCTATTGGTGTTGATATGAATCTAGATAGTCCGGAAGAATTTAATGATCTCTTGAGTATTGTCTATGACGTTTTTCAAAAAACCATTAAGGCACGCAGAAAAGAGTACTATCAAAAAAAAGCTCGATTTATATGACCCAGGATAAGAAAAATATACCTTTTTATGAGTTTGTGGGTCGATTTGCTGAAGACAAAGATAAAGCCAGACATCTTCGCCAAGACATCCTCTGGCCAAGTATAAAGGCTGGACACACTCTTGTTTTGGACTTTACAAAAGTTGAAGATATCACTCAATCATTTGCTCATGCCCTACTCAGTGAGCTCATAAGGGAAACTCGAGGTGAAGCTCTAGACTTGATTTATTTCAAAAACTGCAATAAGACCGTTAAAAAAATAATTAACATCGTCGTTGATTACATGACCGGCGACTAGTTTTACTGGTGAATCACTAGCCGAAGTCTTAATCCGAGCCAGGGTCGGCATCCTGGCTACTCTTTATCGTCGCTTACCCAACCAGCGCGGTATCATCGTCACTCATGGCAATATGATCTGGCCAATCCGAATCATTATGGAAGATCTTCTCCCGGAAGAATATTTAGCTCTCAAAAAGAACAAGTATCCCAAAGATAAAATCAACAACTGCCAGATCCTTCAGTACTCCAGAATCGATCCCCAAACCGGCAAAATATCCGAAAAATTCTCTTGGTTTCGCTCTGTCTGTCCTTGGAACCTGAACCCCAAACTGGATGCCTGGCGCCCCATCTTTCACCACAAATACACCAACCGGGAACTAATTAAGTAATCTCATAGTATAATAGCCCTCGTTACAGCACCCTAAAATTTTTATGGAGGTAAAAATGGTTCTCTATGACACATACAATGCTTTCCGTGTGGCTCTCCTCTCGCTGGAAAGATTTAACGCCTTAGTCAATGAAAGGCACCAGGCGGGATATGTCAGAGGCGAAAGACTTCAGGAGTGGGTCATTCTTGGTCGTTACTATCTTGACTCGTGCGGCAACACTATGAAGTACTTTGGTGAAGATATCCCCGCCATCATCTTTCCCAATCTTCCTCCGGTCATGATGCAGAAAGAATTTCAAGATTATGTCAAGAAAAACTCACTGGGCAAAGAAATTTGGTGTTCCGCCGCAATGGAAAGCGATATTCCACCGGCTAATCTTATCTGTCCAGAATGTAAAACCGGCTGGACTATTCAAAACTGCCACGACACCGTCGTGGTACATAAAACCCAAGTCATTAAGCTCGATGAATACGCCGATTCCGGTACCAAACTCTCAGACGTTTTGGCCCTGTGGAATAAAGATAACGATGCCCTCTGGCTGATCCAACCGGACAAGTCCATCCGCAATGACCGCTACATCGATCGCTCCATCGTCAACTCTAAACTTGGTCTGAAGAACCACTGGCAAGTTAATGAGAGAGGCTGGATCACCGCCGATGGAGACTACCTTACCCAACCGAGTGATGAGGCCATGGTCAACATCTGGACTTACCGACACTTCCTCTGCCATCGCGAGCATCAGGCAAGGATTGAAAAACAGTACTTCCAAGATATCTTTACCGATGCCGGTTTTAAAGATATTACCCTGGCTGAAACCAAGAACCAATACTGTAGCTGTGAACACTGTGCTCCTTGGTACGTGGTCTACGCCGACAAACTCTACTTCCTCATCGGTTGGCGCAAGAGGGTAATCAGCATTGAGATAGACGATTCCCTTATCGACCTCACCAGATTGTTTGCCGCCGAGGAAACCACCAAAGGCACGCAAAATATTCACGCTTGGGGAAGAAAGAAATGTGTCGAGTATCTCCGCACCATCAGAAATATCGTTAGGAGGTAAAAATGTCTGATAGGACCTACAACGTAGTGTTTGAGTACGACGAAACTATGGGCGGCGCTTATGGCAATCGCTTCTGGACTTCATACAAAAACCTGGAAGATTTCAAGGCGGTCTTCAAAGACCGTCCAGGCCAAATTATTATCGCTAAGGGTGTCACTCAGGCAGAAGCACTCAATCTCACCAGCCTCACACCCGAAATCTGTCGCCTGATGGGCGCAGTCGAACTGGCATATCAGGACAACCCGAAACCTGATATGGAACTTGTAAAATATGCTATTACAAATGCGAAATATGCGATCGCCTACGACCGAAAACATATTGAGGAAAAAGACTTGAAGCGAATCGACGCCAAAAAGTACATCGAAGCTTTCAACAAACTAACAAAAAACCAAAGATTCACTTTCAAAGGTGCCAGTATGAGTGGTATCATGCTTGCCTGTTTCAACGACCTCGGCCAAGTTTTATAAGGCTTTCAACTGATCAAAATATCCTCCCCGCCACCAGGCGGGGATTTTTATAGGGTATAATGTACCCATCATAACCCCAATGTTTAGGAGGTTCTTTGAAATCACCCCTCAGATACTCGAAGTGGCCAATTGTTATTTACTTTCTCATTAGTTTTCTGATAATCGGTAGCTTCCTCAATTCCTTCTATCTCATCGGTGGTGTCATTACCCTCGGTAGAGTTCTCTGGAGTGTGGGTGGAGTAATCTCCTATACCCTTGTTGGCTGGTTATTGGCCATCAAGTTCACAGGAACAATTCTGCACCGCAAAGTAGATCACCCTATCGAACCGTACAAGCTAGATCCAAATGTCACTTACTGGCTAAACGGGCAAACCCCAGCCATCTACATCGGAATCATGGATTACATCGGAAAATATCTCTTCCACGTTCAAGGTTACCACAAAAAGAATGACCTGTTGGACGCCATAGATCTTTTCCCCGACCAAGTCCGGAACTATATCTCCACTCAAAGGGAAGTATGAGTATATCAAACTACTAACTAGTATATCGGAGGAATCATGAATGTAATGGACGCGCTACGACACCTGATTGGTTATCTAATGAACCGAATGTCCATGGTTCTGGCCACTCCGATTCATCCTATTATTTATTGGATTATCGGTGGCCTGTTTTTACTCTCTCTGCTTGCCTACAAGGCCTCCAGTCAAGATCGCCACCGGAAGAACCCATAACACTTGACAAAAGACAAAGTTGTGCTATAATACACCCTTGAACGTACATTGAGTGGGCACCCGCCCAATCAAACCATATCCTTCGAAGGAGAAAAAATGATCTTTAATCTGTTCGCCCCGAAAACCGCTAATAGCAAGATCAATGCCCTGCTCGGCTTCATGAACCTCGGTTCCCTTACCAGCCTGGCACAGGGCGTCAAGGAAAAATTGGCCCGTCTGACCGCTTTGGCCACTGGCCAAGCCACCCGTGCCGACGCTGAAATTACCCGTCAGGAACTCATGCTCCAGGCCGCGATTCTGAAGCACGATGCCAAAGTCGCCGAAAGCGAGGCTGATAAAGTCGAAGCTCAGGCCAAATTGGCCAACCTCAACGCACTTCTCAAAGTCGCTGACGGCATCCTTAAGCAGGAAATCGGCAAATAACCCGCGCACCTGCGCACAACAATTCCCCCCTCATCTGAGCGGGGGAATTTTTTTGGCTTACGACGAATACTAAGTAATTCTACAAATTCTTTCCTTCCCTTAGGCGTCTCGCAATATCTTCCATCACCTCATTTTCTCTTGGTTCCAGTTTTCTACCCACGTTCGTTTCTTCAAACATCTCGGCCATCACCTCATCAGAACTCCTCCCTTTAGCCACCAATTTCCACTTATTCAAATGAGCTTCCAATTTCTCAAACATTCTTTTCCGTGCCTCACTAAGATTTTCAGGCTGAGTCCTGGCACCCATTTCTTTCAAAAATATCCTGCTTGGATTGTGCCTCATGGAGACCGCTGAACTGGTTTTATTGACGTTCTGGCCTCCAGGCCCACTAGCTCTCATAAACTCGGTACTTATATCCTGATTCCTCATGATCTCTTGCTTTTGTCCCTCCTCACTCAAAGCCAAGAGTCCATATCGTACCCACTCAAAATAGTTCCTGACACCTTTAAACAGAGCTGGATTGGACTCTCTTTCCAACAAATTCTGGATTTTTTCCGCCAGAGCTCTTTTGGCATTTTTAAGCTCTTGATTGCTTTTTTGTGCCTCCAAACTGATTTTTTCTTTTACCTTTTTGCCTTTTTTTTCCAGCCCAAAACCCTCATCCGGACGCGACTTTCGTCCGCCGCCACCAGATCGAAATTGTGCCCGCTCAATGGCTTCTTCGAGTTCTTCAGGGTCTATTTTTTCCATACCTCAATTTTAACACCCACAAAAAATCCCCGGTCTCATGATCGGGGATATTTATATGTTTCAGTCACGGGCAAAGGACTTGGCCAAGATCTTGGCATTCTTCGCCTTATCCTTAGGCGAAAGCCCATTCTTGATCTTCTTAACTCCATGCTTGTGGCGAGCCTTGGCAGATCCAGGCTTCTTAACATGGCGCTTGGCCGCCGGCTTGGCTTCCTTGACACTTTCATCCGGCTCAGCTCGGAAACAAGTTCCACACTGCTTGGGCCAGAAAGGCTTTTTTCCAACGATATTGATCTCATCGACCGGCGCGCCACAGGTGGTGCACCAGTGATCCCAGACGAAGTTCCCAACCCGGAATATCAGATCTTCAAGCTTGGCAACCAGCTCAGCCACAGCTTCTTTCGTTCCGCGTGGCTTGAGCACCAAAGGCTCAAAACGCGCGTACTCGGACCAAAAGGCGTTAGCGACAGCCTTCTGGCCATTATGGCCATTGGCTTTTTCAGCCTGGACAGATTTTATCCAAGCCTCGTTCGCGGCCTTCCAGCCCTCAATGGCGGGAGCGACCAGGGCGTTGTACTCGGCCAAAGCCTGAGCCTTTTTCGCAGCCTGGATAGCCTCGTCAGCGACCCAATTGCGGACATCGAGCCAAAGGCGGAGCATAGCCAAACGGTTGGTCTGATTATCCCCATCTTTGCGATCCAAGATCGTTTTGGCTTCCCGATCAGCCTGAGACCGGTCATCGGGCTTAGCAAACTTTTTCGATTCAGCCAGAACTTTTTCATAAAGAATCTGGACGGAATCATGGATCTCACGGGTTTTGCGCGACTTACGGACGCTGGGGATAGTAAGAGTAAGCATTTTTGCACCTCCTCGGTGGCGGAGCTTGCTTAGAGCTCCTTACAAGAAAAACAGAATTTGAATGTTCCCCCGCCTAGGCGAGCCTGCCCATCAAGACAGATTACGGAGACGATTGTAACATAGTTATAGGCTCATGTCAACTCTAAATATCTTTAACTCGCTCTACAAACTTGATTTTGTACCTCACTCTTTGATAAGCAAACTTCACCAGCTGATTGACCACCAAAGTAGCCAACATCAAAGCCCCAAAATAAACCATGCCGGACCCGGTTACTCTTGGCAGACTGTCTCTAGATAGATACCCAATCACTCCTCCCACCACTCCGTAAGTGGTAATCAGTTGTAGACTTTGGATACTCTTGTTGGTCGCTTGTCCTTTGATCTCAGTTATGACTGCGATAGCCGCCGAGAGATAGTTGTTGGTCATGGCCCAGATCTCCTTAATGTAGACCTGAGTGTTGATCAGGACCTCAAACTTGTACCTAAAAATGCTGGAAAGGTGCTGGGTGATCTTCATTTCTTTGGCAATATCGGCCCTAGTGTGTACATAAGCACCCATCTGATTGAGTCGGCTACTAATCAAATTGATTGTCTTTTGATAAGAATCCAGCTGTAGTCGCACCCTCTCTACTTCTCGACCTCGAATCAATCTCCTCTCTTTGATATCCGAGATCTCCTCCCACAGTTTACGATGAATATCCAAATATCTTTGAAGCTGATCCTTAAACTCTCGGAAAAAGATCTGCATCTCCACCAGTCCCTCAGCCGTCCCCTGGTACTCCGGCTTGGTAACCAAAAAAATAAAGTTGGCGGTCTTCTTCACCGTCAGCTCTGCCGAAGTTATACTGCTATATACCTCACCATATTTTTCTTCCACTACATACTCTTCCGGATTCTTACTAATGACCGAAACGGCAATCGGATGAACAGTTTTTATGTTCGCTAACTCCTTAGGGGTTGGCGCACCTAGAGAAAAAATATACGCCACCGCCGGTGCCAAATGCTCATGGTAGTAATTTTCCAGTTTTTCCTTAGCCTCGATAACATTACTCGAGGATAGCTTGAGAATGTATAGTCCATCTTCGTAATACTGGATCTCTATCCCCTCTTTGGTCCGAGATCGGACAAACTCCAGACTGCCAGCCTCTCGGCTCATCTCGGTCAGCTCCAAACCTTCTCGCAACTCCCGTAGCTTTTCCTTGACCAAAGGCAGTTCGCTCTTACCAGTCGAGAAAAAGTTGGCCACCTCAGTCAGATGTAGGGTGGTTCGCTGATACCAGCCCCCAAAATAAACATTAAGTTCTTTCTTTTTTACCATATATTCATACTACCAAAAACAAATGTAAAATATCCAATTTAAAACCTGCCTGTCGGCAGGCAGGTGTACAATACCGCTAAGCTCGCTCTCTGAAAATTCAAACAAGACGGAGGTCCAAATGACTCGAAAACTCCAGTTTCAACGCAAAAGACATTCCATTCCAACCTCGGAACTGGTCGAAACCGGCTCTGTCGACTTGTTCTACAGCGTTCAACAGGCTTTGCAGAACGAAGGAGTTCACCTAATCGACCTCTACAGCGGTGACATCATCGAAGGTCAGGTAAACATCCCTAGTCTGGGCTTAATTGATGGCCATAAACCGCTTAAACCCAGACAACAAATGGGCTTTGTCCAGGCCACCTCACTTGACTCAATTGAGTTTGAGAAAAAAGATCTCGACGCTGTCCTGGTTTTCGACCAAAATGCCCAAAAACAAGGTGGGCCGCTTTATCTCTTGATCCAAGTGGTCGATTACGACGATATGGACTTTTGGAACCAAATTTCCTTAACGGTTGCTCGGAGATTTATCGTCAACGTCCATAGTAGCCGTTATCCCGAGGTCTTTTTCGGCGTTACCAGCCTCAGTCGCAGTAATGGTAAAGACTCTTCGGCCAGGAATGCCGCTCTACGCAAAATCCGCAACTATTCTCTCAATGGCGTAGACTCCATCTCCGACACAGAGATTCTCTTCGATGATGGCTTCAACGACGAAGATGACGACTTCGAATGTTGACACCGGCTATTTCCAGCCATACAATCTTCACCAGTAGTACCTTGAGATCTTCATTTTGCCAAAGGAGTCTACATGAACCATCTACCGTTTTGGGTCATAAATAACCAGTTCACTCTGATTACCATGACCATTGTCCTCGCTTTAGGTTTTGGCAGCATTCTTACCTGGACTCAGGTTCTGCTCTTTTTTCTCGGCTGGAGCTTGGGCTTCTTCGTTTCCCGTCAAACACTCCCATGAGACCTCAAAACTCATCGTAACTTATCACCTCCCCCGTCCATGTGTCGGGGGATTTTTAATCCTATAAAGTATGTCTATGGTATAATCTAGAGGAACACTGAACCCTAAAAAATGGAGGCAAAAAATGAATAAAAAGTCTGTTTATGTTTTGCTCGGTGGATTAGTAGCAGTTTTGCTCGTTGTCTGGTTCATCATGATTGTGACCACTCCACCAATTAACGTTGAACAGCTTATCTTCCTCACTGGTCTCGCTTTAGTTAGCTTTGGCATTTTTCGCACGAGAATAAAAAATGGCTCGTAAACGCCCAGCAGTCGATGTATTTCCCAAAGTCTATGTCGAGGAGCCTGATTCCTTCAAGATTCAGGACTTTCTGGCCGCTCTGGCCGCCGCTGGTGGCCATGACTTTTTCATGATCGACCCGGAAACAGGTAGGGTCATTAGTGATACCTGGCTGAACATTCCAGTTATCTGGCTGTCCACTCAGGATCGATCCAGGGAATCCCTTCTCGGTTACCAGACCAATGGACAAAAATCCGACACCACTAGTCGTCGCATCTACCAGCCAGAAGCCAGAATTGATCTAGAGGTGCCGCTACGGAATCTTCCCCAGAAATTTAAGGAAGAGATCTGGGTCATCCAGGTGATGGACTTTGAGAAAATTGGTCTTTTTCAGCCCATTGCTATCGCTCTGTCGACCCGATTTAAAGTCAAAGTAATCATGACTGCATCACAAATGAGAGATCCGGATCCCGACCACCTTTTTACAGAGCCAGTAGACCGAGATGATCCCGGGGGGGCGAAATTCTGCCCCATTATCATCCGAAAAGTCAGGAAATAAAAATAGCCCCTCTTCCCCGCCACTCGGCGGGGATTTTTGTTATCATCAAGCCAATGACCAAAATTGTGACCTTTGGTGGTGGCACCGGTGCTCCAGTAATTATTCAAGCTCTTCTGCGAGCCGGCTTTACCGACATCTCCTGTATTTGCGCCAGTATGGACTCCGGCGGCAAGACTGGCATCATCCGTAGTGATGAACGCGATCAGGTCATTGCTATCTCGGATCTTCTCCGCAATCTCCTCGCCCTTATTACCTCTACCAACCATCAAAAAAATATCTCGGCTTTCACCGAGATGGTCTCCTTTATCGACGGCCGCCAAAGGAACCTCGGCTACACCATCTATTACGCTCTTTTGGAAAAATACCAAAATGACTTTCTCAAGGTTCAAAGACACTTGGAAAACCTCTTGGGTGTCAAGTTTGGTGGCACCGCTATTCCCATCACCACCGGCTCCAGCAATATTTACTTCCAAACTCAGTCTGGCCAGGTTTTTCGTGGCGAGCACGAGCTAGACAAACAGTCTCTCTCCAAGAACATGATTACAAATGTCTGGCTGGACCCAGTCGTTCCAGCCACCCCGGAAGCCATCAAAGCGATCAAGACCGCTGATTACCTCATTTTCTGCCCCGGCAGTCTTTATGGCTCTGTTCTCAGCAACTTCCTGCCCCTGGGCGTCCAAGAGGCTTTGGCGACCTCAAAAGCCCATAAGATTATGATCACCAACTTGGTCAGCAACCGCAACCAGACCCATCGTTTCACACCCGCTCAGTATCTGAAAATTTTCCAAAAATACACTGGCCTCACCCTTACTAGACATCGAGGCCAAAATCCTTTTGACACTCTAGTGGTGCCCAATCTAACCAAAGCACAATTTAACCGTCGCTATCCTCAAGTAGCCGCTGCCTACGCCGACGAACACGCCCACTTCCTCGGCTGGCCATCAGCCAAGTTCAAAAAACTTACCCAGAAACACATCAAAGTAATAACTTCTAATACAATCTCTATCACTCCCCAGCTCAACCGCCTCCGCCACGACCCGGCCAAACTGGCAAAAATATTCAAAAGAATAATTAGCTAATTATTCGTCATTGCGAGGAATACAGCCGAGTTTACCCGCCGTGGCGGGTGGCAATCTCACTCCACCAACCCATCAATTCACATTACCAGCATGAGATTCCTCCACTCCCGCCTGCAAAAGCTGCGCTTTAGCGTCTGCGGGCAGGTCGGTCGGAATGACAGTGTTCAGATGACAAAAATAAACACAAAAACATAACCATGCTCGCGATAGTTAAAACAAAACATACGCTTAATAGCTTTCTAAAAAAACTCGATCTACCTCACTTTTTGCCTTCTATCTGTGTGTCTATTTCACCGTCTAGCACCGGCGATAAAAGGCATTTCATGCCTAGATCTTCTCTACTCAAAACCATCAGGTGATCTCTTGTAGAGACATGTAGTCCGTTTTGATATATAAAGGGCACGAAGAACGGACAGATGATCCACACTTGACAGCAAACATCGGTACATCAGCCAAGTCTGGCCTGTCTGCCAATAGGCAGGCGTGGCTTTTGAGAGGGCGGGTCTTGGGATCTTTCCCCGAAATTTAATTAGGAGAACTGGTCACGATTCGTCAAAGACGAGATCGGACACGACGTCCCCCGTACGAGTACTTGTAGAGGAAAAACCTCCCAACTCCTCGCCGAACTCTCAAGCCACTTTCATTTAATCCCTTTTTTCACGCCAAGTCAAGCCAATAAGTCCGTCGTTACAACCACTAGTCCCCAATCACTCTCGATCATGATAAAATAACTCGATATGTCTCGCCCACTTGAATTTTTACGCTCGGTCAAGCTAGAATTGAACCAGGTAAAATGGCCTTCTCATCAGGAGACCATCAAAATGACGATCATGGTGATCATCGCCACCGCTATCGTCGCCGCCTACTCAGGTGGACTAGACTACTTGTTTACTGTTGCTCTGCAATCAGTATTAAGCCGCTAAAAAAAATAAAATGAAGTTAAAAGTAGATCAAAAACAAACATCAGCAGACTTAATCGCCAAGGTTGAGGACCCCAATCACATCATCATCACGCCGGAGCCACCAATCTCCGCCAGATGGTACGTCGTCCACACCCAATCCGGTCACGAAAACCGTGTCGCTGTCACTCTTAAGACCCGCGTCGAGTCCATGGACCTCACTCACAACATCTTTGAGATCCTTATTCCCACTCAAGAGAAAATCAAAATCAACAAAGGTAAAAAAACCACCATCAAAGAAAAGCTCTTTCCAGGCTACATGCTGGTTCGCATGATCGTTACCGACGACGCCTGGCTCGCCGTGCGTACTACTCAAGGAGTCACCGGCTTTGTGGGTACCGCCGACCAGCCCACCCCTCTCCCCGAAAACGAAGTCAAAGCTATTACCGCCTTTGGTGAGCAAGCCGCCCCCAAATTCCAGTCCGCTTACAGTGTGGGTGAAGCCGTCCGCATCATCGAGGGACCGTTTACTGATCTGCTAGGAACAGTTTCGGCCATCGACGAAGCCAAAGGCAAGATCGTCACCCTCGTCAGCATCTTCGGTCGTGAAACCCCTGTTGAGCTCGATTTCCTCCAAGTGGCTAAAATCTAATCATCGTTATTGCGAACCCGCCATAGCGGGTGTGGCAATCTCACTCCACTCACACTCCAGCCTTAACAACCTATAGTTTCCGTAGTATCATGCCCCATCTTAGAAATCTCACCTTGAAATTTTATATCTAGCTTCCCCGGAGGAAAAATGACAACTTCAGCAGTAGTAATCTTCACCATGGTCACGGTTATCTACATTAGTCTACCGATCGTCTGTGGCTACGCGATAAAGGAAAATCAACAATACATTCTGTCAAGAGTTCTAGTCGCTGTACTAGGTAGTCTAGGCATGGTAGTATACGCTTTTTTTGTTCTCAGCACATTCTTTCCGGCTACTATAATGATCGGCACTCTCGGCCTACCCATCCTCATTGTAGCCTTATTAGGTAGTTTGGTCATCTATATAATTTTGTATTCTTTCGGGGAATTTTTGTATAACGATACACACCAAGCCAAAAATTGATGAAGTCTCCACTCAGACTTAGTCTATCGAAATCCCGCGTACTCCGCGGGATATTTTGTCCTTGACATTCTATTATCAAAACATTATGATCATAATATATGAATGATGTACTTCAGGTTCCCATGAGCAAAGAACTTCGCAACAAAGCCACTCTTGTCGCGCTCAGCCAAGGCTACTCCTCCCTGCAAGGAATAGTAAGGGTATTTCTTACCCAGCTAGCAGACAATAAAATAAAGACCATTTTTGTGTTGTCGACAAAAAAAGAGAAGGAAATCACGTAAATGTTTCAAAAACAAAAAGGATTTGGTGTTTATTTCAAAACCGGCTCTCACAATCAGGTTTATTAGCCACAAAAAAGAGAGGGTACTTGACCCTCTCAAACTAGCCTTACTTCGGAAACAGCATCGCCATTCCCAAAGAAGCTATCTCCACATCCTCGTCTTCGGAGGCACCAGAAAAAGCGGTATACACCTCCCAGTTCTCATAGTCTTCCAGTACGAAATGCACTAGACAGCCACGATACCTTGTTTCTCCAGCCAGTAGGTCTTCTGTCACGGTACCGCTATCCACTCTTAGCCGCATCGCTACTGCTAGCTTGGCCATGGCCATGGCCTGATAATTTGTTCTGATGCCAAAGAAAGCATTGTTCACCGCGTCGAACTTCAGATTAGACATCCCCTGATCACCCTTTCTTCTACACAAGACCAAGGCCACACCGTGTTCGATCCCCATCGACTTGGCTTTTGAGATCATGGCTGTCAAAGCACCAATCTGGATAAAATCATTTGCGAACAACTTTTTATCATCCATACAAACCTCCAAAAATTTTTTAAAGACCAGGCAGAATTTTACCACACCATCTTGACGCCGAACCCCATTTCTGCCATATTTAAAGTACATCCTATGAAAAATCTTAGTGGTCAACAATCACTCTGGCTCGTCTTCCCCATCCTTCTCGTCCTAATCGTCCTCATTGCTGGCATCATCCTCTTTCCCACCATCCAGGCCGACATTCGTGGCCGAGCTTCCGAGCCAACCCCACCACCCATGACTACCTCAAACTCACCTGAGATCATCTGCTCCGAGCTCTACAGCCCCGTCTGCGGTACCAACGGTCAAACATACGGTACTGCCTGCGAAGCCAATCTTGCCGGCATCACCGACTTCACCCAAGGCGCCTGCCGCACCCCCGAAGCTCTCCCCGCCACGAACTAATCAAAATAGGAGTAGCAGTCCTTCAAACCCCGTGAATAACAGTTATTCCACGCCGTCATTCCGAGCGACACAGCCGAGTTTACCCGCCTCAGGCGGGAGGAATCTCACTCCACGATACTAGTGATACTATATATGATATAAGTAGCTATGAACAAAAATAGAAGATATACCTTCCAAGAAGATCTGGCCAAAAGACTCAAAAACCCCGAATTCCGCAAGGAGTGGGAAGCGACCGAGCCTGAACACAATCTTGCCCGCCAAATCATCGAGGCTCGGATAAAGCAAAATCTCTCCCAAAGAGAATTGGCCGCTCGCATTCTCACCTCTCAGGCCATAGTTTCACGCATCGAGTCCGGGTCAGCAAATACTTCAATCGCTCTCATGAAGCGCTTTGCCAAGGCTCTAAACACCGACCTCACTATCCACATCCCCAAGTCGATTTAACGAGCCATAACTTGACATCAACGCACATCTGTGCTATATTACAGGATAAGTTTTTTGTCGCATCCTTGAAATTCTAACCCTGCTCAGGAGGCAGAAAATGAAAGATTTCTTAAGTTGGTTTTCCAGAGGGCTCATTATCGGCCTCATCGTCGTTGGTATCATCAAATACCCAGCCGTCAAGAACTATCTGACCGGCAATTCGGTGATCGTCGAATATAGCTGGGTCAACCCAAATGAGCCAAATGAGGTCGAAATTAAGGCACATTATGATTCAGCCATACCTCTAGATTACTCACTCTACGTCTACAACGTCGAACCGAATCGTTATGATAGTGGTTTCTCGGTTCCGAATGATGAAGAATGGGACTTTGTTTCCTCCACCACCGGTTGGGGCGCAAAAACATATTTTTATGTCAACCATACCGAGGTCGTTGAAGCCGTCTGTGTCCCCACCGGAACCGATCCAAATACTGCCTTTAGGGATGATTCGTTCACTTTTGATACTGCGGATACTGGCTCGTTCGCCGTAACGATCGATTGCAAATAAGCTGTCTTCTTTTTAAATGCCGCGTAACTCGCGGCATTTTTTTGGTTACGCACGCACAGTGTGCTATACTACAGGCTGAACTTTAAAAATCAGTACGACTCCAAGGAGACTCGCATGCCCATGAATGATGATGTGTTCAAAAAGGTCAAAACCCTCGTCGATTTATATAAAACCGGACGGCTCGAAGGCTTCGAAGTCCCCTACGCCGAAGGAGGTGTAGCCGACTCATTTCTTAAAATCGCCATCGCCGACACCGGCACCGATCGTGGTGAAGACGGGGTTTGTGTGTACGATCTCGATGCCCAAGAAACCGTATACAATCTCTTGGATGATCACTACGGCATTGTCATCGTAGCTGGCTACGGGCAGGAATATCATGTCTTCGTCGCCGAATACGATAAAAACATCGATCTTCACGCTCCCATCTATTTCCTGGGCGCCATCGAAGAATAAATCTCTCAGATATTTTAATAAGGAGACAAAATGCTCAAACGAGTTAGAGACCTCTTAGACCGGTTTGCCTGTGTTGGTTTTACCGAAACCGCAATATCCGAAGCAGTGCGCAACTTCAACCCAACCTTTGAAGAATTTTTTGGATTGTTGATCTTGATGCAGTACTATTTTCACCCATCCCGCGACGTCTTGCTGGTTATCGAAGAATTTTACCAGCGCCACCGGCAAAAATTAATCAATCAATATCCAAACGACGACCGTGACCAGCGAATGGAGCTTATCGCCACAAACACCGCCATTCTTGCTGACGATTTAAAGAACGAAACAGACCTCGAAATGGCCACTAAAAACGCCGTCCGCGAACTATTCAGTTCATAAATTTCTATCCCCCGCCTCGGCGGGGATTTTTTTAACCACACAGGCACGATGTGATATACTACAGGCTATCTAAACCTTACCTAGGAGGTGAACCTTGAAAAGAATCTACAAAATCTGGAACGTTGTCAAAGATACTGTTTCGCCTCTGCCAGATCCCAAAGTTGAAGTCAACCGGCGATACTGGACTTCCCCACTTCCCAACATCAGTGGTCATCAGGTAGAGCTTGTCGTCACCATGGTGATCGAGGAAGCCAAAGTCAGCCGTGGATTCGGTCTTTTTATCCGCCCGGCAGATCTGGACCACGAAATCTTGTTTTGGCTTACTTTTGTCAATTTTTACCAAGGTCAAATTGTCATTCAAAAAGATTTGCCCTATGAAAAAGCCTGGAAACTGGCCATGGACGTGATTCATAAAGAATTTGACGAAGCCAAACTCTACTACTTCGAGCAAATTAAGAACTCCAAACCCAAGATAGTGAACGCCAACACCGCCTACAATGTCCACTTAGAAGCCACTGCCGCCACAATTCTCCGCGCCCTCTATGATGACAACTTCCCTTTGATCTAAATCTCAGCGGGATTTTTATGATAAACTACTGGCCGAAAGCAAGCAACTTAAAATTGGAGGTCAAAGTGATAAGCACATATGTTATTTTTTTTATAGTTGTCTTTGTAGTGAGTGCCCTTTTTGGCAACGATACCTGGTCATCAACCGTCGCCGCCATAATTGCGACCATTGCCCTCGTGTCTGCCTTATTCCTTTTGGTACTCACCGCCACAACTCTCTCCCTAGCGATTATCGGCGGGTTGAAATTGATGGTCATTACGCTAATTGCAATGTTCGCCGGAGTCGGTACAGGGATTTTATGCAAAACACCTGAGTAGTTATTTAGCTTTACGTCCCGGTCGCCTCAGGCGACCGGTTTTTTTGTGCTAAAATACCTCTACCTCGTCTTAGATGAGGCAGCTTACTCGAAATGGGAAGCGATCTAGGTATTTTCTAGTCCCAAACTCCCTTTTTCGCGCCAGCTATTACAAATATTCTGAGAACCATTAACCTGGAACTAAGAACAAATAACTATTTATGGCTAAAAAAGTCAAAGTCATCTTAAAGCTCAACCTCCCCGGTGGCACTGCTAACCCCGCTCCTCCGGTCGGTCCCGCTCTCGGCCAGCACGGTGTCAACATCATGGAATTTATCCAGCAGTACAACGCCAAAACGGCCGACATGAAAGGTCAGATGGTCCCCGCTTTGGTCACTATTTTCGAAGACCGCTCTTTCAAGTTTGAGCTCAAAACTCCTCCCGTCACCGCTCTAGTCAAACAAGTCCTGGGTCTCAAGCTCGGCTCCGGTGAACCAAACAAGACAAAGGTGGGTACTATTACAGCAGATCAAATCAGGGCTATCGCCGAGAAAAAACTGCCTGACATGAACACCACTGACATTAACGCCGCCATCAAGATGGTCGAAGGTACGATCAAATCGATGGGAATAACAATTGAACAATAACTATGGCTACCAAAACCACCACTAAAACAATCAACAAAAAAACTGGCCTGTCCGCCAAGACTGCGAAGCTGTCGGCGGAAAAGAACTCACATATAGATTGGCACAATCTCTATCTCGACCTCCCAACTCACGTCGCCGAAGCACTCCGAGCCGCTCGTATGAAACCCGAGCAAATCGTCGTCAAAGAAGACGGTGAGCTCATGGCCATCGAAGGTATTACCGAAAAAGATGTTGAGTCCATCCGCCTCCTCTACAACACCGACACCTCCGTCATTGCCGATGTAGGGGTTGAGCGTGCTCAACCCGCCGAATCTGTCGTCGAACCCACCCCCGTCCGAAAACCCCTACCTCCCCGCAAACGTGGCAAAAAATACAAAGCCATGGCCAAGACTATCAAAAAAGGCGAGCTCTACGAGGTTGCCAAAGCCGTCGAAAAACTCGTCAAACTAGCCGAAAAATCCAAGCTCAAAACCGTCGAGTTGACTCTTAACACCATCGACACCGGCCTCCGAGGTGAGCTCAAACTGCCTCACTCTACCGGCAAAGAGGTTAAAATTGCTATTTTCTCCGACAAACTCGCTGCCGAGATCGAAAAAGGCAAGTTTGACTTCAGTATCCTCCTAGCCACCCCCGCCGACATGCCGAAGCTCGCCCGCCTGGCCAAAGTTCTCGGACCCAAAGGTCTCATGCCAAATCCCAAGTCCGGTACCGTCACCGACAATCCCGAGAAAAGAATGGCCGAGCTGACCGCCGGTGGTACCCTGCCATACAAAACCGAGGCCAAGTTCCCTATCATTCACCTAGCTCTAGGCAAAATTACTCAGGACAAAAAGGATTTAATCGAGAACATTACCGAGTCCCTCAGAGGTGTTGGCATCACCAAGATCAAGTCCGCTTACTTGGCCTGTACCCACACCCCCAGCATCAAGCTCCACCTCGGCACCCTCTAAGGTATAGTATAATATCCTCTAGTAAACACACTTTTACATTATGGAGGTATACTTTGAAAACTATTTTCAATGTTCTTGTTGTTCTCGCTCTCCTGTTATCAGGGCTGTCGGGATTTCTATCTCTGGGTTCTGGTCTTACGGTTGTCGGAGGAGTCATGATGGTTGTCATGTTCTCGGCCGATTGGTTTAGTTTATTATCTGCCGGCTTAACCACTTTGGTCGTCACATTAGCCTCTATCGTCTGGATCTTAAAAAACCTCTAACATCAGCTCTTTTACCCCGCTAATAGTGGGGCTTTTTGTGCCAAAAAAAAGCCCCCCTATTTCTAGGGGGACGGCAGCAAACTTCTGAATTTAAAGTACACCAATTAACCACCATTGTTGTCCAAAGATTACCACAACCATTAGTAAGATCGCGGTAAAAAGCATCGCACCATCAAATGGTGAGCGGACACTCCATTTAGGAGATACCCATTGTTTAGCGGGCTGGCTTCGCACAGCCGCTGATCCAGCGACAGTCAACAAAAAAGCGATGAGAAAACTTACCCATGGAACCAAATGGACTACCAACAAGAAAAAGAAATACGCCAATAGTCCAAATCCACCAGCAACTAAAGATCCCCATCTCGAAGACTTATCTTCACCGCTCGGACGAACACTTTCGACAATTGAAAGAATAGTTCCTATCAAGAAGTAAAGATAGACAATCATCGGGAAAGCCATAGCGGCAAAATTCATAGTTGAAAAAAAGTACCCAAGCTGAGCAATCGGCGGTACTGAGCTAATTACCATTCTTGGAAATATACTTTGAATTGCCCCAATTCGTGTAAAGATCAGTCCTCCAAAGACTGCCACCAATAAAAAATGGGCAGCGAGAGGTGAAAAATCTTTACCTGTTGCCAAAGACACAGCAATCACGAAAGCGAGCTCAACAAGAAAGAGAATCACCCCTACCCAAGCGATCCCCACATCAGGCAACACTATAGCAATTGCCATAATCGTCATTGCTACAGCGACAACTCCATCCAGCCATTGTTCGCGGTAGATGATGTCACCAATCAGTGACATCAATACTCCGAGCCCGATAACAAAGATCAAACTCTGTACTTTACCCAAAAATCCACGAGATTCGATACTACCCTTGAAATTAAGTGGATTCTCAGGCGGGGCTATCGGTGGTGCCTCAAGAGGCAACGATTGGAATTGTTCCAACGTCTGCGGGGTAAGATCCAAGGCTGGGTCGTAGGTCGGTGCCGAATCGACAAAGCTGGGTTGAGCCGTAAAATCGTACGGGGTCGCTCCTCCGTCACCCTTCCGTAGGGGCAGGCCCCCGTGCCTGCCCAATAAATATAGTGCGAGCACGATCAAGGCGATCGCCCCGCCACCAATCCAGTACCATTTCTTCTCAACCTTCTTGAGGAAATCAAACCTCTTAGACTTGGAAGACACCGTAGCCCGCGCAGGCGCAAAAATCGGGGAAACCGGAATAGTTTGGGTAGAATTCTGTGCCTCGGCGCGCATTTGAGCGTGGCGTCTATTTCTTGCATTCGTGTCCATTCGTACCTCCTTATAAATTCAGAATGTGTCAACGTACAACTTTGTGAATTATATCACTTTCCCCATAATACGGGAATCTAGGGTATCAAACGCCATAGAAAAGCCCCCTGCATCGTTTTACACGACGTGGGGGGCTATTTTTTTATATATTCGACCAAAAATCATTCCAGGCCATCGAAATCTTCAGCCAGCTACCCTTGGTAGAAAGAACCACAATAATGGCCGGTGTTGGTTTTTTTGAAGGCTTGAACTCTATGAGACCCATATCAAACAAGGCTTTGACGTCATGGGCTTGCCATGCTTCAAAATAGGGCATGTCCACGGGGCCAATCTGTAATTGTTTCCAAAGTGCCTGACTTACCTCAGGAATTTGTATCATGTCTCCTCCAGATTAAGATTTTTAGGTACTTTACAGCGACTATCTTACCATATATAATTCCCCTAGTTCCAAGACCTAAGGCATACCAATAAGCCCCTAGCAGAGCAGAAACTGTTTTGCACGTCTTGAGTACGTGCCTTTTTTACGCCGCACGCAGAACTAACAACCAGTAACCAATAACTCTTAAAGTACATGCCCAGTCAAAAAAACATTCATCAGCTAGCCGAGATTACCAAAAATCTTCAGGACTCCTCAGCCGTCATTCTCACCGAATACGCCGGCCTGACGGTATCTGAGCAAAATCAGCTTCGAGCCGAAACTAGCCAGGCTGGAGGCATTTTCCTGGTCACCAAGAATAATCTCGTCCGCCTCGCTCTCAACGATAAGTTTCCAGATGGTTTACCGCGTGATATCGCAGACGTTTTACGTGGACCCACGGCCGTTCTTTTTAGTCCAGACGCCGTCTCGGCCGCCAAGATCGTCTCCAAGTTTGCTGAGGATCACGATAAGCTTAAGATCAAAACCGGTCTTATGGATGGCCAGGTCATTACCATCCTCGAGATCAAAGCTCTTTCCAAGCTACCCAGTCGAGAACAGCTTCTTTCTTCTCTCCTGGCCCAGCTTCAGGCTCCCGCCCAAGCTCTGGTCCGTCAGCTTACTGCTCCGATTCAAAATTTCGTCTACGGTCTCGAAGCCTTAAAAGCCAAGTTGTCCGCTTAATTAGTCTCGTCAATTATTAAATTAAATAAAAAAACATGTCCGAAAAAGTCACAAAACTGGTTGACCAAGTTAGCGAACTCTCCGTCCTTGAAGTCGCCGAACTCGTCAAAGCCTTAGAAGAAAAATTCGGTGTCTCTGCCGCTCCAGTCGCTTCCGCTGCTGTTGCCACCGTCGCCGCCGCTCCTGCTGAGGAAAAGACCGAGTTCGATGTTGTCGTCACCGATGCCGGTGCCAACAAAATCGCCGTTATCAAAGCCGTTCGTGAGCTAAAAACAGACCTCGGTCTGGTCGAAGCCAAGAACCTGGTGGAGAAAGCTCCAGCCACCATTCTTGAAGGTGCCAAGAAAGAAGACGCCGAGGCCGCCAAGGTCAAACTTGAGGCCGCCGGAGCCAAAGTCGAATTGAAGTAATCCTGTAGGGGCGGGCCTCGCTCGCGCCCGCCTCTTGAATTTTCATTCGCCAAGAAAAACCCGCTCTCCAGAGCGGGTTTTTGTATTTGATTAGTTCACCACATAAATTATTTTCTTTCCATGAGCGCCTTTTTTGTTACCATCTGTTGTGTTAAAAATCACCTCCAGAGCGCACTGTTCTGAAATTTTTACAGTCAGGTTACCGTACTCATCTCGATCTCCCACTACGGGAGAATTCTTACCGGCCCATCTGACCATGGTTTTTCCATACTCTGAGATCGGTAGCGAAACCCACTCATCCCGATCGGGATGAAGAATTTTCACTGGGATTTTGCTTGATCCTACGGCGACAGAAACAAAAGCTTCGATTACCAGCGAAGGATTGATTCTGGGCCTTCCGGCCGCAAACTCTCTTTCCCCCATCGTCGGCGTAACTCGAACAAACTTATATCTTCCGTCTGCGGTGAAATTGGTGTTCAAGACCAGCCTCCAAAATGATTTAATGTTCCTGCGATGATGCTGGCGAAATTCTACCACACAAATTCCCCAAAAGCCCATTGACTAACCATATTCTTTCTGGTAATTTGTATATCAATGGACAACAATAACAATAAAAAGAACTTAGACCTTAACAATCTACCCGACCTACTCACGGTTTCCGAGGTGGCTCAGCTCCTGCGCGTCTCTACTCTGACCATCAAACGCTGGGGCAAGCGAGGCAAGCTCCCCGCCATCCGCATCAACTCTCGTGGTGACCGCCGCTACAAGAAAGAATCAGTTTTGTGGATGCTCGGCATCAATCCTATAAGTAAGTAGTTCTCCCTCCGCTGTGGTAAGATACTGGGAAAGCAAATACCTTGCTGTACCCTGAAAATTAAACCCATCCATGTCAAGGAGGTTGTATGTTCAATCGCCGTATTCTGCTTCTTATTTTGCTGTGTCTTGCCATATATTTAAGTTTTGTCTATTTTGTCATTCCAGATCAAGCCATGCCTGCCGGTTTACCCGCCGTGGTGGGCAGTCAGGTCCGACATGACACAGCTACGTTAATCTCTACTCAACATATCCAAAACACACCTATTCCGGTCCCCACAAACACTCCCTCACACTCTCAAGTTTCGAGTTCAGATGTCGCCAATGGGCTTGTTTGGCTTGAAATACCGGCTATCAACCTCAATTCAAGGCTGGATTTGGCCATCGAAATTGATTCTGCCAATGGCCCGACCTTTACCGAACCGGCCGAAAATCCCCTACTGATTCCAGGCTGGAGCGCCGATATCGGACTTCCCGGAGTTAGTATCATTTACGGTCACCGGCAGTGGGGTCCAAGTCCCAAGGTCTTTACCGATCTCGATAATCTCATCGTCGGTGACCAGGCGAACATTACGAGCCCCAGTTATCGGTTCACCTATAAAGTCATCGAGACGCTGATCATCAATCCGGCCGACTTGTGGACTGTAGCCGGCAATCATGATTTGGTGGCCAAGTCCAATAACCGGAACGATCTGATGTTGATTACCTGTACCCCCTGGGGCACCAATTTACAGCGCCTCATCATCTTCTTATCCTTGGAGGGCATCGATGTCATTCCCTAGGGTCACTATCCTTATTCCTGCCTGGAACGAACAAAAAAACATTGTCAGAGCCATTCGCTTTGCCGATCAACAAACGTATCCGAACAAGAAAATCGTCGTGGCGGTCGACAACAGTACCGACTATACCTATCAGATCGCGAAGAGCAGACAAGAGACGGTTCCCAATCTAAGTGTTTTCCATACCCTTGTTAATGAAGCTCGAAAGGGCGGCGCACTCAATCAAGCCATCAAAGCTTTTTGTCAAGACGCCGAGTATGTCATGGTCATGGACGCCGACACCATCGCCGCTCCCAATGTTATCACCGAAGCTTTACGCATCCTTTCTGCCGATTCAAGACTGGGAGCCGTCTGTGCCCTAACCCATCTTACCCCGCTACCAAAAAACGCCACCTTCGACCAAAAGATTATCTGGCAGTTACAAAAACTGGAATACGCCTCGGCCGATTCTAGGCGTGTCGAACACCCCGAAGATCTCCAAATATTGGCCGGCTCTTGTGTCGTTTACCGAAAAATTGCGCTCGAAAAAGTCTCCGAGATGCGGAAAAACAGACAGTTCTATGACCAAAGAAGTCTTATCGAAGATTACGAACTCACCCTCTCACTCAAAGAACTTGGCTGGAAAGTGACGGTTGGCACTAAGATGCACTCCTGGACCGACGTGCCACTGTCATTTGCCGTACACTGGCATCAACGGATTCGCTGGGCACGTTCCCATGTTGATACTTTGAGACAAAAAGGCTGGAACCAAATTACCCGCCGCGATATCATGGGTCATGCTTCTTTTTCCGTTCTTCTGACTCAACAAGTAACGTTTGCGGCTATCGCCACCTACCTAGTCATAGCCGGAACCACTTTTGTCTGGAACCCCTTACTCTGGGTAATTGTGGTACTATTCTGGTCAGATAGGATGTACCGTCTCAAGTACGTTAATAATCTAACCATGACTGACATCACTATCCGAGCCCTGTATCTTCCGGAAGAACTCTATGGCCTTCTCCACAGTGTTCAACGCATCTGGTCTTACTGGTTATCGTTTGTCGACGGACCGGAAGAATGGCGCGAAACCTAAAAAAACAAAAGGAGAAAACTATGTATGGTCCCCCCACAATTCCTGCCACCGGCGGCGGTCTCGCCCTTCTCGGTTTGGCTTATGGAAGTTATATCGGTAACTGGATCGTTATCCTATTTTCCATAGCATTGATCGCCTTAATCCTTCTTAACATAATCCGCCTTCGTCGCGGGGAACGCAAAATTACCGCACGCGACCGTCGTTAGATTCTCGTCACCCCGCCAGCCGGCGGGGCTTTTTTTATCTCAAGCTCCTGACGAACACCAGCCACGGGAACACGATGACGGCTCGGAAAATTCTCCCCATTCTTTTTGGTTCAACCATCACCCTCCACAACCACTTAAGTCCCAATCTCTCCATCCAAACGGGAGCTGGCTTAAAGTCTCCCAAGTATTCATTGAAAGTTCCACCCACCCCCATCACCACCCCAACTTTCAGCCGAGCAAGGTGTGAGGCGATCCACTTCTCCTGTTTAACTGGATTGTACTGGACAAAAAGTAGGTCCGGCTTAAAAGCATTTATTTTATGGACCACCCGCTCATCTACCACTCTGTCCGTCCCCACCCGGCTCTCACCCGCGTCATACGCCACCCGAAGGTTTGGAAACCGTTCTAGAAGCATTTTGGAGGTTCGTAAGCTCACCTCACCCCAACCACCAAGCAAAAATACCTTCCAATTCCGCTTTTCGGCTAATCTGGTCAGTTCTGAAAATAGCCAAACTCCGGTCACAGTCTCCCCCAGGTCGTTTCTCAAGATCCTTCCTCCCACCCTCAACCCCTCAGCCATCAACTTAACCACCCTGCCTCGAGTTCTTGAGTCCTGCCTGCCGGCAGGCACGGTCTTGATTCCTTGAGTTCTTTGGTTATACCTCACCGCCGCCAACACCGAAACCCCATCCGGAGTTATCAGGTCGGCCTTTTCAATGATATCCGCAAAAGCCTGATCCTTTTGAGCCGATACAAAAAACTCGCTATACGCCGTTACCACCATTCTCGGTCGGCGACCAGGCTGTTTTAGCCAGCCGGTAATCTTCTCCACGGTCGCAGATCTACTTAAAATATCTACCGGTAGTCCCAAAACCCTTGATCTCATATATACTATTGTATATTGTCACCCCCCAACTGAGAACTGAGACCTGCCCGTCCGGCAGGCGGGTCTAACTCCAGGCACAAAACTATCACTCTTACCCTTTATCTGCCAAGTAAGCATTATCTACCTTTAGTCCTATACGAACACCCTTTTTGCCAGTCAAAAGACCGATTTTGCCTCTTAAAAACTGGCCATACTTCGATAATGAACACTATAAAGCCCAAAAAATGTCTCAAAACATCCTCAAACTATCTACTTATAAGATACTCATACTAGACCTATACTAAATAACAGATACTAAAGCTATAAACTACTCTACTAGGATACATACCTATATTAACTAACCAAACTATTTATACCATATCGAACATCTTTACTACCCAAAATACCTACTTAAAATACAACTTATACTATAAAACAAGGCCACAGACTATAAAACTTATAGTTTATACTACAATCGCTCTCAGTCAGTAGTTTTTTAATTTACCTGAGTTACAAAACATTACATACTTTCATCCCATATCTACTACACTGATGATCTAGTGCGACGGACAATCAAATCACCATTTTCTCCCCTTTTGTTGTCAAGTACCTGCCGACCCATACCGTCTCCTAAATCGTTCAAAACTTCCCCAATCTCTGACCAAGGATATTTCTTTGGTCATCATCTTCTTCTCCTTTGTCAGACTCTCTCCTCAAATCTAATAAAACTACCTTAGTTTAAACCGCGGATAGTTTATCAACTCAAGCCTAGTTTTTTCCAAAAATTTCAGACCATTAAAACTACTTTTCTCACCCCAGTTCACCCAACCATAGCCTATCAGCCTAAAAAATCCCCATCTCTGTGACTGAGATGCAAAATATACCATACCCCCATAGAGTATAAAAAGCATGATTAACGATATTATTCACATACCACAGGGGGTATACTCGAGTCAGGCCCTGCAGACATCGTCATCTCGACCGAATGAAATGAGTGGAGAGATCTCCCTCCACCCCTAATGGAGCGAGATCCTTCGACTTCGCTCAGGATGACAAGAAAGACAACCGTCATTCCGACGCATCCCCGATAGGTCCAGTCCCTGCAGGTCAAAATCTTTAACTTCTATCTCCTCAGTTTACTCGGTAAATATAATAAATATTATCTACCAGGACAACATCTACTTCTATAACTCATATATATTTCATGCAAATTCGTACTTCAATCTCAAACTATAAATTATCACTACAACGTACTGTCTGATAACTAAGATCTTTTTGCTTGATACAGAGTATCTTACCTACTACTTCTTTATGCTTCTAGCATAAACATCCAGGTTCTCAATGGCTATCCCAATACCTTTTATTACACACCTCAGTGGATCCTCTGCTACAAAGGCCGGCACACCAGTTTCTTGAGTAATCAATCGATCAAATCCTCGTAGTAGGGCCGTCCCGCCACTCATCACAATTCCCTTATCAATAATGTCTGAAGACAACTCTGGTGGCACTTCCTCCATGACCGTCTTGATCATCTGAATGATCTTCCCTAGTGGCTCTCTCATGGCTTCATACATCTCGTTGGATGACAGTCTCACCTGTTTTGGTAGTCCGGTAATGCTGTCACGTCCGGTGACATTCATGAGCTCCTCCTTGGCTACCGGTGTGGCTGAGCCGATCTTCATCTTGATATTCTCAGCCGTCGTCTCCCCAATAACTAAGTTGTGTTTTCGTCTGACATATTTGGAGATCGACTCATCAACCCTGTTTCCAGCCACTCTGACACTCTTAAAGGTGACCACACCACCAAGAGATATCACCGCCGCCTCACTCGAGCCCCCGCCCATCTCCAAGACCATGTTGCCCGAAGGCTCGGTAATCGGCACTCCGGCGCCAATGGCCGCGGCCAAGGGCTCTTCCATGAGATAAGCATTTCTGGCTCCAGCCTCCATAGCCGCCCCCAGCACCGCTCTCCGCTCTACCTGAGTCACTCCAGAAGGCACACAGATCATCACTTCTGGCTTCATTAGGCCGTAAGCGCCTACTTTGCGCAGAAAATACTTCAGCATGGCTTCGGTCACGGCGTAGTCGGCGATCACTCCGTCTTTCATTGGTTTACTGGCTTTGATATTGCCTGGAGTTCGTCCCAGCATCTTCTGAGCTTCGCGCCCCACCGCCAGAACTTTACCGTCGTTAAGTGAGACGGCTACCACCGTCGGCTCTTCTAGCACCACTCCTTCTCCCACGACATAGACCAAGCTGTTGGCTGTCCCCAGATCGATAGCAATTTTTTTATAAAATGAAAATCCCATTTGAGAGAATTCTACCAGTAAATCCTCAATAATATATAATAGTCGTGTGACCAAAAATCCCAAATCCAAGCGTCTCATCATCAACCTTTTTATTGTGATTTTCCTTTCGGTCGGGACCTTTGTGGCCATTCAGTTTGCCAAAGGCTACCGCCCCAACCTCCAAAACCACTCTCTCTCGGGCACGGGCCTTCTAAACATTACCTCTTATCCTAAGTCAGCTAGAGTCATTATCAATGATAAGCTCACCACCGTCACCGATGATAAACTCTACCTTCTGCCGGGTACTTACACCGTCAAGATCGAAAAAGACGGTTTTCACCCCTGGATTAAGACCCTACCGGTCAAAACCGAGCTCGTGACCTCAGCCGATGCCCGTCTCTTCCCGATCATTACTGCCATCTCACCGCTCACCTTCTACCAAGTGGCCAACCCCGCCGCCAATCTAGACGACACCAAAATTGCCTACGTCTTGAAAAACGCCCCTCAAGACACCAGTAACGGTCTCTACATCTACTCCGTCACCGGCAATCTTTTAGGCTCGTCCAATCTCCAGATCACCGAAAACAGCCTCAGAGACTACTCCAAGGCTATCCTCATCTGGTCTCCGGACAGCTCTCAGATTCTGGCCGTCTTTACCGAGACCACTCCAGCCGTCCAAAAAACCCTGCCAGCCGGTTTACCCGCCGTAGCGACCAGACAGATCTCCTCTGCCTATTTGTTGTCTACCAAAAGTATGAATCCCCGCACCCTCTCGGACGTCACTCTTAGACTGCCTTTAATTATTAGTGAGTGGCAAGATCAATACGCCAAGATCAACCTCCCCACTCTCAACCTCTACCCTAGACAACTGGTAGATCTCCTCACGAACAAAGCTATCAATGTCTACTTCTCACCGGACAAAGAAAAGGTTTTTTATACCCCCATCGTCGATATCAATTTGCCAGCCAACGATATCGGCCAGCTATTACCGAACCTCAATTCCACTCCCGAAACCAGATCTCTGCAAAAGAATCTCACCTATGTTTTTGATCTCAAGGAAGGCACCAATTATCTTATTCCCTTCGCCGATCCACCCACCAACGTTTTCAAAACTCTGATTACTGCTGTCTCGTCCACGCCGTCAGCTAGCCTCGCCAGTCTGAATCAGTTAAAGGCTCAGACCGACAGCCGGCTGACTACCAATCTTTCCTGGTACTCAAACAGTAAACAAATCATCGTCACCAACCTAGAGGGTCTCAGCATCGCCGACTACGACGCCACCAATCTCACCAACATCTCTTACGCTCAGCCGCTAGCCAACTTCGTTACCTCTTCCCCTGACGGCAGTAAATTAATTTTGCTGACGAACATCAATCAAAAGCCGGATACCTACAATCTCATCTCCTTCGACCTGAAATAGTCTTCCCCGTCGTCCGTCATTGCGAAGTCGCCTTAGGCGACTGTGGCAATCTCACTCCACCAAAGGTAAAATACACTCATGTCGATGTAGACAATCTGAGGTTGTAGCTCAGCTGGATAGACCTGCCTGCCGGCAGGCAGGGCATCTCATCTTTAATAAATCATGTTCCGGTAGCTCAGTGGATAGAGCAACGCACTCCTAACGCGTAGGCCGCCAGTTCGATTCTGGCCCGGAACACAAGTCCCCAGTTCGCGATTAACTGCTTCAATCCTGGTGTTAAATTTTTCTGAGTAAACTAGCACAAAAGGTCTTGTCGCTCTCGTATAGATTGAACCACCGGAGTTGTGCTCAACCAATCTTCTTGTCAAATTATTTGTCGAGCCAACGTAAAACCGACCATTTTTAAGACTTTGTATTACATAGGTCGTAAACATTGTCGGGGATGCCAGACTCGAACTGGCGGCCTCGCCGTTCCGAACGACGCGCGCTACCACCTGCGCTAATCCCCGATAAAGATAATTATACTCAGTGTCTGTCGCCTCAGGCGACCGTGATACCGACCTGCCTGCCGGCAGGCAGGTTCACTACACCCCGAAAACACCTCTCTATTTTACACGGGAATCAGCCATTTTTGCGTAATTTTGCTATAATATATTCATGTTTAGTCTGTCGGACGACCAATTAAAGGCCGCTCAGGATGTCATCCGGGATGATCCTTCTCTCATCTGGTACACCAAGTCCTACGACACTCTCAACATCCTCTCCGTGGTCGAAGCCGTGCTCAATTACGGCACTTGGGATCAAACTCAGCGCCTGATCTCTATCGTAGGTATCGATAAAATGGCCAAACTCTTCGCCTGGCACAACACTCAACCTCGATCTAACCTGCACAAACTGGCTCGCAATTATTATTCGCATTACTTCGCCCGCTATGCACCCGAATATTCTCACCCCTGAGCAAACTCAGCTTTTACCCTTGATCCAAAAGTTCTCCCCAGATTTCTATCTTGTTGGCGGTACCGCCCTCGCACTCCAATACGGCCACCGCCGCTCCATCGACTTTGATTTATTTAGCCCGAGTTCGTTTGATAACGAAAAAATTCGCCGCCAGATCCTCTCCCAACATCAGATTAACGCTACCCATATCGCTTCCGCTGGTGAATTAACCCTTATCGTCGATGGTATCAAAACCACTTTTGTCCAATACGAATACCCCATTTCTCACCCCGTCCTTTTTGAAAAAGTTATCTCCCTGCCAGATGACTTGACGATTGGGGCGATGAAAGCTTTTGCCATGGGACAGCGCAACAAATGGAAAGACTACGCCGATTTATACTTTATTTTCCAACATCATTCTCTCCAGGAAATTATTGACAAAGCCGAAGAGCTTTTTGGTACCGGGCTTTTTAATTCACGTTTATTCCGTGAGCAGCTCGCCTATCACATAGATATTTCTTATGATGAAGAAATCGAGTGGATGCCGGGTTTCGAAGTGACCAAAGACACTATCCTCAAAAAACTAATTGACATTAGTATTTCGTGAAGGAGCGGCCACAAAAAGCTCCCCATCGCTGGAGAGCTATATAAACAAACCCAATTATGGCCTGATTCGAATCACTTTGAGGTCTTCGGTCTCAATTGTCTTGAGGACATTGAGTAAGTTACAAAGATTGGTCTCAAAAACATCCGGCCTCATCACAGTATCAGTATCCGGCTGAACAACAATGACTGTCTTTCGACCACTAGTTCTAACAACTTCCACTAAAGCCAGAGCGATAGGAGTCTTTTTGCTTCCAATACCAAAGATTCCACCGCGTGTGACGTAGCCACTCACCCAAAACTTACCGTTAAACAAATGCTTGACAGCGAACCCATCCTTGGCTACAAGCGACTCGGCCACTATCCAAAGACCGACCTCAAAATGCATTTTATTGCACCTGAGGGTAGTGCCACCAAGGACAAGTTGTTTATGTTCACCGCAAAGCGGACATCCGGCAAAAATCGTCTCCGGTGTATTTTGACGAAGGTATATCTCACAGTTACCAAACAGTTCGTTCAAGAAATTGTAAAACGGAATGGCGGCCGTAGGGGCGTCCAAGTCTAGCGAGACTTCAATTTTGTCATAGCTAACTGACTGAAAAATCAGCTCCCCGCTCCATACCGGACCATATGAAACATCGTATTTGTTTTTACGGTCGTATTCCAGGCGGTAGAGCCCACCGCTCACAGTCTGAACATAGTTACCCAACCGTGCCCCGTATAAACAACACTTGGGGCATTCAACACATATTGTGCTGTCACGTTCCGTAACGAGCCTGACAATACCATCAAGACACTCCGGGCACCTCAACTTTTTCATCTTTTTCTCCTACTTAATTTTAAACGTGCCCAAATAAACTCAATCTATACCCCATAAGTATATCACACATGTCGCAAAAAACCCCACCTTGCGGCAGGGCCATGTTTATACCAATATCCACTCTTCTCTACGACTCCACGACTACCTTTAGGCTCACCCCTTCGACCTTCTCTTTGGCCTTCAGGTAATCCACCAGCTCCTTCACCTTAGGCCTGTCATGACCATATAGTCTGGGCCATACCAGTATTTGGCAAACTCCATCCTCGATCGCAGAAATCTTCACTTTGGCCACAGTCACGTAGACCGGTCTCGCGTTTTTCATTTTCGAGGGCTGTTGATACTGAACTATAATTGATCTTTTTCCAGTCACCAAGACCGGAATCAGTCCCAGATCCGCCACACACTGAATCACCGCCCTGCGAACAACTCTGCTGGTCACCATTAGAAGCATTGTTTCTCCTCAATCACAAATTTGAACGTTCTCAAAACCTAACTATACCCCATAAGTATACCATCTACCTAAAAGTACCGTCAAGCTCTTCTTGGCTGTAAATGAGCTGCTCGGTGATCGTCTGATACTCATGAATCTCTTTCGGCTTAAAAACGATCTCCATCTCTCTCTCTTAGCACTCTCCAAAGAGTCAGAGGCGTGGACCAAGTTGTTCCCTCCACTCATGCCCCAATCTCCTCGAACCGACCCTGCCTCAGCCTCATAACCTCGGCGAGTGCCGATAATCCGCCTCACCAAAGCCACCGCGTTGTACCCTTCGAGCACCATGGCTATAATGGGTGTCCAGGACATATAGCTGGCTATCTTGGGGAAGAAAACCTCATCTTTGTACTCAGAGTACCACCTCTTCAGAACTTCGTCATCCAGCTGGACCATTTTCATAGCTACCAGCTTAAAGCCCTTTTTTTCAAAACGGCTCACAATCTCACCGATCAGCGATCTCTGAATGGCGTCCGGCTTTATCAAAACCAAGGTTCTCTCTGTTTTATTCATGTATTTATTCTACCATGCCTAGCCATTGACAAGTGTACATTTAAGTGTACACTTTAACTATGGAATTTATTACCAGCACCCAAATACGTTCTCAATTCCCCAAAGCTTTAGCCATGCTTCGTTTGGGAAAAACTATTCATATACTTCATCGTTCAAAAATAGTCGGTCTCCTTAACCCACCAAACAACACAAGCAAAAAAATTTTTACTCAAAAGGATTCCGAAATTGTTCGAGCAACAGCAATCAAATTCAATCGCCCACCATTGACATGCGAAGAGATAGATCGCAAATATCGTGCAGCAATGATGAAAAAACATGGCCAACATCTATCTTGACACAAACAAAGTTGTAGATTTACTCGTTAGAAATCCAGAACTTAGTGGAACATTATCTGGACACCACATATGCCTCTCACCATTATCTGCGCATATACTTTTTTACACTGAAAAATTTCCCGTTCCAACACCATCAATCAACAAATCCCTGATGACCATGAAGTTTGTAAGTTTTGATGATCGCATCTTACAAAAAGCTATTAACGGACCAACAAAAGATCTCGAAGACAACATTCAGCTCCACTCGGCTGTTGAGGCTGACTGCGATATCTTTCTAACTAGTGACAAAAGGCTACTCAAAATGGACTATTTTGGTAAGGTAAAAATATCATCTAGCATCTGACATCTGTCACCTGAGACCTGAGATCTCAATACACCGCTTCATAGTGCTCCAGTTTTTCCACTTCGCCAGTTTCTTTCAAGACGATCGCCACCACATCCACCCGACACCCCCCTTTCCAAATTTCTCCATCTTGAGTTCTTGAGTTCTCGATTCCTTGAGTTCTTATAAACACCTCCCCCATCCGTCTCACCCGTTCCAGTTTCCCCTTATTCACCATTTCCTCCGGCTCACCAAAGTCATGCCCTATTTTCGTCTTGACCTCTACAAACACCAGAGTTTGTCCGTCCCAACAGACAATATCTATCTCTCCAAAACGGGTACGAAAGTTCCTCTCTTCTATCTTGTAACCTTTTTTCCGTAGATACTCCGCCGCCAGCTCTTCTCCTCGGTTTCCTGTCTTTTTGTTGTCCGATTTCATTTACATCCCAAAATACTTAGGCCCTTTGCCATCACCGGATATCATTGGCTTCGTAGGGGCAGGGCTGGCCACCTTTTTGTGCGAATAATTCAATTTCCTCTTCAAATTATTCACATTCACAAAGTACTTAGAAAACTTCTCCAGCAGTGAAGAGTAGTTCCACTTATTGGAGATCACAATCTTTCCCAGCTTGCCGTTTTTTTCCAGATACTCCTCCAAGCAGTAAAAATCTCCGTCTCCGGAGACGATAATGGCTTTGTCGTACTTGGGGTAGTTAATCATGGTGTGCATGACCATCTCGGCATCGATGTTGCCTTTGATCTTAATGTCCGAACTTTCTTTGTTAGCTATCTCCAAAACCGGCTTGTAAATTAGCTCGTAGCCGATCTTGGTGAGCGAGTCGTACAGCTCTTGGTTCTCCGCCATAAAGCCGATAAATACCAGGGCTTTTTGAACTCCCAGCTCTTCCTTGAGATAGGTATAAAACTTTCCAAAGTCCAGATTCCACCCCTTATACCGGAAATGCTTGCCGTCCTTCGTTCTAATATCGTTCCTGACCCCCAGGTTCAAATTCTGGCTATCGATAAAGGCATAGACCACTTCCTTTTTTATATTCTCCATAAAAGTATCTTACACCCACAGCTCAAGTTACAAACCATGGACTTGAGTATCACTTTAACCCGATAATTTACAAAGTCCAGTTTCTCTTTTATCGGGTTAAATCTATATTTAATTACTTAAAACACTCGCTCTCGATACTGGATCGCCACGGTTTGAGTACAAAACTCGCGATGACGACAATTCCATTGTCAAGTCGTGAAGGGTTACCCGTCATTGCGAGCCCGCCTTGGCGGGTGTGGCAATCCAGAAAATATCAAATTAAGCTTTCGTATAGATCACCCCATTCGGGGTTCATTTTCTCAATCATCTTCAATTTCTTATTTCTTGTTCCAGACTTAAGCTTCTTTTCTCTTTCTATGGCTTCTAACATTGACTCAAAAAATTCGTAATATACAAGGGTGTGGATAGAATAGTTTTTTGTGAATCCCTCGGATAAATTATTTTTATGCTCCCAAACTCTACGAAGTAGATTATTCGTGACACCAACATACAAAGTTCCATTTCTGAAGTTTGCCATTATGTAAACAACAGGATGTCTTTTAAAACTCACCAGATCATTTTATACTTTCTGGATTGCCACAGTCGCCTAGGCGACTTCGCAATGACAATAATCGTCATCACGAGGAGTACTCGACGTGGTGATCCATCCCCTCTGGATTGCCACAGCACTTCGTGCTTCGCTGACGATACAAATCAAAATACCCTTTCGCGGTACTGGAGAGCTTCACTAAGGTGTGTCGCCAGAATATCTTGACTCTCTTCCAAGTCCGCAATCGTCCGGGCTACTTTCAGAACTCGAAAATAAGATCGCGCGGATAAATCAAACTTTTCCATGGCTAGCCGCAGAATTCGGACTCCATCTGCTTCCAGCTGGCAAAACTCCTTCACCTGCTTATTCTTCATCTGGGCGTTACAAAAAATCCCCAGTTTAACTAGCCTCAAACTCTGCCGACCGCGTGCTTCCATGACTCTTTTTCTGATCTCCAGTGAACTTTCCCCCTTAGGGATGGTGACCAGCATCTTTTCCGTCTCCACCGCCGGCACGTTGATATGCAGGTCAATCCGATCCAATATTGGCCCGCTTATCCGCCTTTTATACCGCTCTATTTCTCGTGCTGAACACCTACACTCCTTGGTGGGGTGCCCCAGATACCCACAAGGGCAAGGATTGACCGCCGCCACTAGCTGAAAAGCCGCCGGATACTCCACTCTGCCGGCCACTCTGGATATCTCTATCTTGCCATCCTCCATCGGCTGTCTCATGGCCTCCAAAACACTCCTGGGAAACTCGGCCATCTCATCCAAAAACAAAACCCCCAAATGAGCCAGAGACACTTCTCCAGGCATGGGCCGACTACCACCGCCCACCAGACCGGCCAGGCTGGTTGAGTGATGTGGTGAGCGAAACGGCCGGCGTCTAATCACCGCTTCTCCGGCTCTCATCAGCCCAGCCGCCGAGTATATCCTGGTCACTTCCATACTTTCTTCTTCACTCATGAGAGGCATAATCCCCGGCAAAGCTCTCGAAAGCATCGTCTTGCCGGACCCGGGTGGGCCGGACATCAGCACATTGTGCCCGCCGGCGGCCGAGATAATCAAGGCTCTCTTGGCCATCTCCTGTCCGACTACTTCCACCATATCAAACTCCGGTGCGGCCGCCTCCACCAGACTTTTTATCTCTATTTTTTTCAAGGGCTCGATTTTCTTCTCCCCTATCAAGTGAAGAATTAGTTCTTTTAAGTTTCGTACCGGCAAGACTTCGATATCGGACACCACTGCCGCCTCATTGGCAGACAGCACCGGTAGAAACAATTGTTTTTTACTATTTTTATCCTGAGTATCCCCGAAGGATTTGGCAAACAAAGCTACGAGCAGTGTTCCTTTGGTATGCCTCAAACTCCCATCCAGTGACAGCTCCCCATAAAACAACCCCTGAACAACGTCATTGCGAACCCGCCGTGGCGGGTGTGGCAATCTCACTCCATCAATATCCCCATTCGCCACCAAAATGCCTACCGCCATAGCCAGATCGTAAGCCGAGCCTTCTTTGGGCAGGTCGGCCGGGGCCAGATTCACAATAATTTTTTTCTGAGGAAAAGCAAAGCCGCTGTTTACCAAGGCTGTCTTCACCCTCTCCCGCGCCTCCCCCACCGCTTTGTCCGGCAAACCCACAATGCTAAAACCAGGGAAGCCCTTCTCGGCCACATCCACCTCCACCTCCACCAAAAAACTCTCCAACCCCACGCAAGCGACACTCTCAATTCGAGCAAGCATAGAATTCAGTATATACGTAGGGGCACCCCTTGCGGGTGCCCGTTCTTGTAGGGGCGTGATTCATCACGCCCGTATTTTCCTCCTCAAAAAGCCACAAAAAAACCCACCTCTTGAGGCGGGCTTTACTTAGTGCTCTTCTTAATTATCAAAGCCAGAAAAGAAGAGGGCCAGTAACAAAACAAGCGAAACCAGCCCGAAAACAGAAGTATCCGTTAAGGGTGTTTCCAGCCAGGACACAAAGGTGGTTCCTCCCAGAATACAAAGTAACACGTACCCGTAGACGTTTAACTTCTTTCCTATAAAAGCCATTTTTATTGTCTCCTATTTTCAAATTTCAGGCACGAACTATCAACTTATGCCTAGATCATACTACAAACCCACCCAGATGTCAACTATAGGTTGCATTTTCGAGCCTCTTGTGGTAAAATATTCCCACTCGCACTTTAAGTCTAAAAACCCCAAAAAAGGAGGCTCCCGTGTCCGTCAAAGTTATCCTCGCCAGGCACGGAGCTTCCGTTGCCTACGAAAAAATCGACGAAGAAGGCGATATCTTTCGCCAAAAAAACTCTACCCCTTTGAGTCAACTTGGTATAATTCAAGCTCAACAACTTGGGAAACAAGTTTCTATATTTCGGCCAGACGTCCTGGCTTGCAGTCCTCAAAAAAGGGCTCGAAAAACCGCCGAGATCGTGACTGAATACAACCCTCTATTCTCCAATGTTATCGAAGATCTTCGAGAAATTCGGAGAGTTGTAGACGGCCAAAGTATCTACAATCAGCTTAATCTCGATTACAAGCGCTGGCGAGGGGAAATAATTCGTAGAGCCGACCTCACAGCCAAATTTCACACCTCGGACGAGTCCCACGGTGAGTTCTTGGCCAGACAAACAAGGGTGAAACACTGGATATCTCAAGAGTTTGATGGACAGACCATCATAATCGTCGGTCACAGTCAGGCTCATGCCATGCTTCTCAGTAGCATGATCCTGGGGGACCACCCCAAACCTCGAGAGCTTTTTGGTCTTTTCAACCGGCTCTTCATGAGCCACGGAGCCATCACCATAGTCACCTATGACTATCGCAAAGGCTGGCAAATGAAAGAGGAGAATTTTAATATCACTAAGCATCTAAAATAAAGCCCCGCCATCCAGCGGGGTTTTTTACACCACTCGGTACTTACCACCCGACTCGATCACCACTCCCCTCAAACTCAGCTCGGTCAAACTTCCCAGAACCTGAGACACCTCCATCTTGAGAAGTCGGGAGATCTCATCCACCGATCTCTCTCCGTCTGCCAGTAGCGACACCAGCGGGTTATCGATCTCAAGCTCGGCCTCTGTTGAGGGAAACTTTAGCTGTCCCGGTAGTAACCCCATCTCGTTCAAAACTTCCTCGGCTTTGGTCACCGCTGTGGCTACTCCTTCTCGAATTAAGCCATTGGTTCCCTCCGCTAGCCTGTTTGTTACCTGGCCCGGTACCGCCAGTAACTTTTTTCCAAATCGGCTCGCCAGCTTGGCCGTAATCAAACTGCCCGACTTGGCCGAGCCTTCCACCACCAAGACCGCGTCCGCAATTCCGGCCACCAGCCGATTCCTCTGAGGAAATAGCCAAAGTTGGGGAGCTGTTTTCCCTTCATACTCTGACACAATCAAACTATCACTATCTACTATTCTCTGATACAGATCTACGTCCGATGGGCCCACAGCCCACTCAATTCCCCACCCCAAGACAGCCATGGTCTTTCCGCCGTTCTGTAGACAAGCCTGGTGAGCCGTCTGATCCACTCCGTACATAAAGCCCGATACAATTATCACCCCTCTTTCGACCAGGGCCGGCATCCACTTCTCTATCACTCTCTCACCGTACTCCGTCATCCGTCTCGACCCCACAATCGCCAATTTGGGTGAATCATCCAGCAACAAATCAATCTCTCCTTTGTAATAAAGACTTTTTACCTCCGGCTTTATTTTTTTCAATCTCTCTGGCCACCTTTCTTTAATTAGTTTCATTCATTAATAATAAAACATCTCCAAAAGTGCTAAAATAAACTCGTGATTATCGAATACTCCAATGCCCAAGAGCCCAGGATCCACCACTCTCTTTCGGTGGCCATTGTGATTGCTTCTTCCGCTTTTTTCTTTATCCCCACCACCCTCATTATTCTGGGCTATCTCTCCTCTCAGCCCACCGGCTCTCTCATCTCTCCTCTTCCCCAAGGTACTCTTTCTCAAAACGCTCCCTCTCCCTCCCCCACCCAAGCCACTACACTTACCCCTAACGTAGCCAATGGCGAAGTGGGGCCTCTCATCGCCGCCCCCAACGACGCCACTGACTCGGCCGTCACCGATATCACTCCTCTCTCTGGTAGCAACATCATCGACAAAACCGCCTCCATCTCCGCTACTCTCTCCGAGGCCGTCGTCACCGACCCGGATATTATGCCTGACAGCCAAATTTACCTCTCTCCTAGACCTCAAGACACCGCCACCTACTCCGTCAAGAGTAAAAGCACCGGCCAGATGACTATCGAGGTCAATCCTGTATCTGATCTAGATCGATACATTGACTATCACATTGTTAGTCCCTAAAATGTTCGTATGCTCAAATTCTTAGACAAATTCTCTACCCTTTTACTAAGATACATTCCTTTCTTACTGGCTTTTCTCACTCCCCTCTTCTTTTTACCCATCACCGCCGACCCTTTTACTTTTAACAAATTTTATTTAGTTACTTTCTTGGCCAGTCTTTCTCTGCTTTCCTGGTGTGTTCGCAGCTTGGTCCGTGGAAAACTTTCTTTCACTGCCTCTCCCTCCCTCTTGCCTCTTCTCATTTTGGTCGCCGCTCACCTCGTCTCCTCTCTCTGGCTCAGCCCCATCCAGCACGTCAGCCTTTTTGGCCAGTCCGCTTTCTTCATTTCTCTGCTTATTATTTTTATCACCACCACTTCGTCCCAGAAAAACCGCGCCCTGATCGACTCCGTTATCTTTGGCTTAGTTCTCTCCACCAGTCTTCTTAGTCTCACTACCATCCTTCACCACTTTGGTCTCTTAAGTCAGCTTATCTCCCTCGATCTTCTCGATAACAAGTTCTTTAGTCCGGCCGGCGGCATCCTGGTCTCTTTTATCTATACCTTACCCGTCCTCATCGCCACCATGGGCTTTCTCATTGTCACCAAAAACTGGCTCCAAAAATCCCTTCTTTTTGCCTCGGTGATCATCATGATCGTCGCCTCGCTTATCAATCTGACTCTAGTCCTGCCTCAGGGTGGCCAACCGGTCCTCTTTTTACTCCCTTACCGCGCTAGCTGGTCTATTGCCGTCGACATCTTCAAAAATTGGCAAACCGCTTTGTTTGGCACTGGTCCAGATACCTATCTCTCGGTCTTTACTCGCCTGAAACCCGGCTTCCTCAACGTCGACGACACTCTCTGGTCTCTGCGCTTCCCCGAGTCCGGCAGTTTTTTCCTTACTCTTATCACGACCATTGGTCTCGTTGGTTCGCTCTCTTTTGTTGTTTCCTTCCTCAAGCCCATCTCTCTCTCCCTCAAGCACCGGGCCGCTCAGATGAGCAACCCCTCCTTCGTCTTCCTCTCCCTCTCCCTCATTACCTCTCTCGTCGCCTTTATCCTGACCCCGGCCAGCATTGCTCTGCTCGTTTTTGGCGTCCTGGCTCTTATCACCATCACCGTCGAGTTTAAGCTCATGGGTCTCAAGGCCGTCAAAGATGTCAGCCTCAGCCTCTCCGCCAAAAATGAGACTGAGTCTTTTTATCAAAATCTTCCCGACACCGCCAAGGCCAGCCCTTACGTCTTTATTCTGCCTTGGGTCACCACACTACTATCCCTGGTGCTACTCATTATGTACTGGATCTACGCCGTCCCCGCTTACTCGGCTTCTATGCAGATTAAACAAGCCGGAGACATCATCGGAACCAACCCAGTTGGTGCCTATCTCAAAGAGCTTGAAGCTGCTCGACTCGATCCTTTCAACAGCACCTACCCCATGCTCTTGTCTCAGTTTTTCGACAATGCCGCTATCTCTCTCCTCAACAAAAAAGATGCTACCGCCGACGAAAAAACCAGTGCCACCGAGTACATGCAAAGAGCTATTGACTACGGTAAAAAAGCCGCCACTCTTAACCCCTACAATGTCATCGTCTGGGAAAATCTGGCTACTATTTACCAGTCGTTCATCGGTGTGGCCGACGGTGCTCAAAACTTCGCTGTCTCTCACTTTGCGCAGGCTATCTCGCTCGATCCTACCAATCCAGAGCTCAGACTCAAACTAGGAGTGCTCTTCTTTAATCTAGGTGACGTCGACCAATCTATTAAACTAGTTGGCCAAGCCATCGAGCTCAAGCAAAACTGGAGTCTACCCTACTACAACATGGGTCTCATCTATCGCTCCAAAGAAGACAATGCTCGAGCTCTACAGTACCTCAAAGCCGGCTTACAGTATGCCGAGCCCGACTCCGAGGACTACACCAAATTCCAGGAGGAGATCTCCGCCCTCGAGAAGCTAGCCCCCGCCGCCGAGGCCACCCCTTCCGCCACCCCCAACTAGACAAGTGGCTAGGGTACTAAAAACCTTAGTACTTCCGGCTTCAAAACTTTTCTAATCTTATTAAACTTTTCGAAGGGTAAAAGTGTATTTAAATCCTCGGTTAAAATTTTTTCGGTCACCTTTTCGTCAATAAATTTAGCTAGCTTATTTATATATTCTCCCGCCTTTAAGCCTGTTCTCTCTTCGATCACTCCATTTTTATACCCATAACCTTGTGAAAAGAAATAGTGAATATCATAGATATCACGACCCGCAATTTTTTGGTGCTTATTAAACCGATCGGTTGGGGCCACCAGTTTATTGGCAAACATCGTTTCTACCGTTTGGCAGCTTACCAGTCTATCAATTTCCGTTATCTTGACTTTTTTATAATCATTACTCTTAATAACATCCTCAGATACACTTAGTTTGAGGGTATTTCGCCTACCTGGTGGCGTTTGATATTTCAAGACAAAGAAAAGAGATTTCTCGTTATTATTTTCCACTTTCAAGTCTAGTTCTAGAAATATTTTGGCCAACTCTTGGCGTAGCTTGGCCGGCTCCGATCCGGCTACTAGATCAAAATCCAAATCAACCGAAAACCTATCCAAAAATCCCAACATCGTGGCACAAGTTCCACCTTTAAAATGCAGATTTTGTGAAAGAATCGGACTATCCACGATCGCTATCAATAGCCTCTGTAACTGCATTCTGTGGATGATGTCCTCCCGTCTAATTAATTTCATTTGGGTATATTATCAAAATAATATTTAGGATTAAAATAAAGCATATCCGATATTGCCCTTTCTTTTGTCGCCATAAAGTATCCATCTTTACTTTCTACCCCGTTTGGATCAAACAATATTTCGGGCCTCAACTGCCTATAAATATACTGGGTTTCACCAAACTTTAGCCTAAGAGAAACGGATGTCACAAAAATGATGGGGTAAACGGCTTGATTGATGACGCCTGTTTGTGCCAGCACTGTTTCGCAACTCACATAACTATATTTATGAATTAAAGCTGAGCCTAATTTAAACTTGTCTATTTCAGCCACCGGTATCGTTGAATACAAACCCCTGGTAACTGCAACGAGCACTCCCTGCTTAACATACCTTTTGATAGTTGTATAAAGGGTGTTTCTATTTTCTATCTCCCACAAAAGCGCCAAATCCTGAGTATGAAATAAGGTTTCGCCAGATTTAAGAATGAGGTTCAGTTTGTTCATATTGTACAATTATGTACAGGATAACATAACTAGACCTCCTTGTCAACCTTGTGGACCCTATCGGACTCGAACCGACTACCTCTTCGATGCCATCGAAGCGCTCTACCAGGTGAGCTAAGGGCCCAACTTGTTCATTATACCAATCAAAAAAGAGTATAATGCACCAAAATTCACCTTAACAAAGGAAGGTAAAAATGGTTAGTTTACAACAAAGAGCCAAACAAATTACTGCTGTTCTTCCAAATGGTTACCGCGCCAAGGTTCTCAAACCTTTAGTCCAGATCCCCGGCGCCCCCGATCGCCTCATCATCGAAAAAACCAGTTTCCTCAACCTCTTCAATCGCCAAGTGGCTATGTTGACCGTCACATCCGATAACCATCTCAAGGTTCACTTCTTCGATCCAATCACCACTCTCCAAAAACTCGCCTTCTAATTTAAAATCCCTCACATAAATGTGGGGGATTTTCTTGCTAAAATATACTTACTGGGCTTATAGGTAAGTGGTATACCGCTGCATTCGCATTGCAGAGTCGTCGGTCCGATTCCGACTAGGTCCACAATTTGACAAACTAGTACCATTAGTGGTACTATCACCCCATGCCAACACTCAGTTCTGTCCTCCCAGCAAGCGAAGCTCGCACCAACTTCTACCAAATACTTGAAGAAGCCGGATCAGGCCTCCGCCAGTTTACCATCTCCCACCGCAACAAACCCAATGTCGTCATCATGTCTGCCGAAGAATTCGAGGGCTGGCAAGAAACTCTCGAAATAATGTCCGACAAAAAACTCGTAAAGAGTATCGAGCGAGCCAGAAAATCAACCAAGACATATTCTCAAGAAGAAGTTGACAAGATGTTGGGTTGGTAAGTGTATTTTCAGAGATGAACATAATCTACACACCAGAAGCCTTCAAAAACCTCAAAAGGATTGGGGCAAAAGACTTATCAAAGATAAAACGCAAAATAAATACACTACACAATAATCCGTTAGCTGGTAAACTTCTCCAAGGTAAGTTTGAAGGATTAAGATGTCTCCGTGCCTGGCCCTTGCGTATAATCTATACCTACAATCCAAAAGAAAAAATTATTACCGTCGAAACCGTGGATTACCGCGGCGACGTCTATAAATAACCATGCCCGACCAAATCAAAACCTGCCAAAACTGCCACCATCCCTTCGTCTACTCCGAATATGAGCAAATCATGGACCGGCGGAACGGCAAATCTGAGGCTATCTACTGCCCCATCTGCGCCAGTATCAGGGCCAGTGCGGCCAAGCACCCCCCAAAGCCAAAAAAATAAACCCCTCGGTAAATCCCAAGGGGCAAGTTCTTTTTATTTCGATGACAATTCCGTGACCATATTTCGAGCCAAGGCTAAGTTTTGGCTTAGCTTTTCTCCCATAAATAGCTCAGCCACCGGCGTCAAAAAACAGCGGCCGGCCAAAAACTCTACCTCCCCTTGCCACCCAGATAATCTCTCCTCTGTGGTAAGAGACGCCACTGGTTTCTTGGCCATCTCTGCCATGAAGCAAAGAGACATCTCGATAAAATCACTCTTCCGAGCTCCGATATAACCCAGGTCGGCGTCGGCCAGCAGTTTTTCCAGTTGCCCCATACTTCGAGCCTTTTGGTAGACTACTCCACTTATTTTCTCCACCACAGTGGCTCGAATCAAGTTCTGAACTACCTCTACTTGGTTATCACCCCAGTCTTGTTTCTTCATTGATAAGCCGGCTAGACGAGCGCTTTCTTCCTCATTATTTCCCGGTCCTAATCTATGTTCTGCATCGTGCCAAGCCGCCGCCATTCTCAAGTAAACTATAGCTTGGCTGTCCAAACTTGCTAATCGACCCAACTCAGTGGCACAAACAATGACCATTCCGGTGTGCTTCAGACCATGATAGTAATAACCACTAGACTCATTGTAGGTCTTGGCAATCCAAGTTATTCCTTCAAAAACCACTTTACTTGACTGGCTCACTCCACCACCTCCAAAAAATTTTATAGTACCCGTCAATTATACCAAGTATCCTCTATATCTTAAAATCCAATCTTTTGTAGTCACCCACCACTGCGATGCTCAGATACTTTTTTTGAAAAATTTCTTTAGCCAGATCCCTCACTTCGTCCAGGCTCACTTTTTCGATGCTAGTCAGTATTTCTTCAGGAGTATAAATCTTTCCTCGAAACATCAAGTCCCACAAAGCCGAACCCAGAACTTTTTCAGGCTTGTCAAAAGCCAGTGAAAATCGGCCCCTAAAAGTGTCCTTCGCTACTTTTACCTCTTCTTTTTTGACGGCCCACTTACTGCCTCCCCAAAGGCCAGTCGCGATCTCCACGATCAGCTCTATGGCCTCGTTGAGCTTGTTCTTGGGTAGTCCGGCCCCCACAAATACCGCTCCGGTATCTGTAAAAAGATCAAAGTCCGAGCCAATGGCATAGGCCCAGCCCCTCTCTTCCCGAACTTCACGTATGAGGCGCGACATCCAGCCATTTCCCAAAATAATATTGAGCAGTTCCAGGGCGTGGCGCCTCTCGTCACTCTCGGTAATACCTCTAAAAGCCATCACTACCGCCGCTTGCTCGGCTTTTCGACTGGTCAAATTTACCCTTGGCTGATCCTGATCACTCCACTCAAACTTATTTTTTACCGGCGACTTTCGTTCATCATTTACCAAAAAAGCAAACTCTTTATTAAGTATCTCCAGTATCTCTTTTTCACTGCCATAGTCACCCACTATTCCAACAATCATGTTCTCGGCTACAAACCATTTGTCCCAGTAAGCCCGTAGACTTTCTACTGTCATCTCCTGCAAGCTCTTGACCGTCCCGATAATTGACCGACCCATACTAGTCTGGCCAAAAAGAAGTTTGGTACACTCTTCCGCCGCTTTGGAGCTCGGCCTATCTTCGTACATGTAAAGCTCTTCCAGAATGGTGCCTCTTTCTTTGTCAAAGTGGGCCTGGGGCAGTATGGGCTTAGTCACTACTTGTCCCACAATCTGGGCCGCCAAGCTTGCGTGTTTTTTGTCCATCTTGACCCAGAAACCCATCTCGTTCTGGCCGGTGTAGGCATTAAAAGCCCCTCCTACCCTTTCGACGGCCTCATTGATATCAAACATCCCGGGAAACTTCTGAGTGCCTTTAAAAACAAAATGCTCCAGGAAGTGGGCACTGCCGGCTTCTCGGTCGTCTTCCTCTCGGCTACCGGTGCCAATCATCACTCGCACCGTCACACTCTCTCGATCTTCAGGCACCAAGACCACACGTAACTTGCCCAGCTCATGAACTTTAGGTAAAAATCTCATTTTTTAATTGTAACTCATCTTAAACGACAAAAGATAAGGGGGTCGATTTCACTCTAGTCCCTTATCTTTTATACGAACACGAACAGTTCCCTGCAATGTGCGAACCAAACTGTACCAGTTGAAGCTACCTGATCAAGGCTGATTAAAAGACAAGTTATACGTCTACAACCTCCTAATTAACCATGTGCGTCTTCCGGTCGTGGACTCCTTGTGACGGGATTCCATAACTCCATACTAAACATATTTTTCTCCAATTTCAAGCCCCTGAACTTGATTCAGAATCCAGTCTCCCTTTGGATGCCGGATCGGGTCCGGCATGACACCCCCTGCAAGGCCTGGCCTTGCAGGTCACCAAACTCGTCATTGCGAGGTCGCCTAGGCGACCACGGCAATCCAAAGTCCTCATTGAGGTATAATATAAACCTGTAACTTAAAATTCCCCAGGAGGTCTCTCCATGTACAACTATCTGCTCGTCTTCCAATACGTCTACATGCAACAGTTCAACCAGATCACTATCACCGTCAATCTCTCGCATCAGCAGGATCACAAATTAGGCTCCCATGACCTGCCGGAGCTCTTCAAACTGATGGCTACTCACACCAAACATGACTGCGTCATCCTGAACATCATTTCTCTCGGTAAATCTTAAACCTTACTGACCCCGTTTCGACGGGGTCTTTTTGCATCATTAATTACATCATTTACTTTTCACGGAAGACTTCCACGGTCCGGCCGTCGGTCCGAAAGCTGATTTTTCCCATTTTATCAGTGCGCAAAACTTTTGCCCCAACCATATCTAATCGGATCAAAGTATCACTACTCGGGTGACCATAGTTGTTTTTGGCTCCCACCGAAATCACCGCCCAAGCAGGCTTGATTACCTCCAAAAACTCTTTAGCCGATCCGTATTTAGACCCATGATGAGAGACTTTTAAGACGGTACTCTTTTTTAGCACCCCCATATCTACTAGTGCCAGTTCCGACTCTGTATCGATGTCACCGGTAAACAAAACCGAAAAACTTCCCAGCGACACCCTCATGACCACCGAGCTCTCGTTGCTCTCACTACCCCCCTTCATCACCCTATCCACCACCGGCTCACTTCCTTTTAATATATCAAAGTATAGACTACCATATCGAATAACCTCTTTTGGTCGAGGAGATGCCACCACTTTCTCAATTCGATATCTTTTTTTAAGGCCCGCGAAAGCGCCTACATGGTCATTGTCGGCGTGACTCAGAAAAACTATCTCAATCTGCCTATCCCAAAACGGCATCGCCTGAGACAAGCACTCGACCATCTTGTTTTCAAAAGCTCCCGTATCTATTACCGCTTGAAACGAACCCAGAGTGACGATCGCTCCGTCTCCCTGGCCCACGTCGCAAAAAACCACTCGTAGTTTGGCATCCGGCCACTGCTGCCACACCCAAAATACGAGCAACAAACTAACTATCGTTCCCCACTTTTTCCAGTTCACAATTTAATCATAGAGTTTCGAAAGATTATTGGCGAAATAAAACGTACAGAAGGGCAAGCAAAATGTCGCGCGGAGCGGATCCGCACTCGTACTCGAGGGACGGAGGTCGAGCACGTTATTTTGCGCACTTCGAACGGTTTATGAGCCAAAAAAATTAATCACCAACACCATCCAGTGAGCCAGAGCGTACGTCGGCCAGGCCAAAAATCTCGGTAACACCAGCGTTCCCACTCCCAAAATCATCAAAGGCGGTACCAAAGGTAGTATCAAAATATTACTTACTATACCAAATAAGCTCATTCTGGCAAAATGCCACCAGATAATCGGCATGGTTACGATCATGGTCGACAGAGTACTCATGACTCCGGTACTCCTGGCTAGACCGGTCCAGCTATCTCCCCACGCTACTTCCATTCTCCTAGACCACTCAGGCTCAATCACCATCAGCCCAAAGCTAGCCGCTACCGACAGCTGAAAGCTAACACTGGCTATTAAGGTGGGTGCGATCATGAGCATCGCCCAGGCCGTCAGTAGCCACACCCAGCTCGAGACACTACCTCTCCCCAGCACCTGACCCAGATACATGAGCCCGGCCATCCAAACCGCCCGCACCACCGGCGGCTCACCCCCGGCCAGAACGGCGTAAAAAATCATGGCCAAAAAAGCCACCCAGACGGTTTGGGCGCGCCTCAGCCACCAAAAGCCAAGGGCCAAGACCGCTCCTCCCACCAGTAAGATGTTGTAGCCGGAAGCCACGGCGATGTGGATCGAGCCGCTGCGCACCATCTGCTCGTAAAATTCTTGCCCTATATCTTTTTTATATCCCAAAACCACTCCGGCCACCAGGCCGGCTTCCGGCTCAGGCACAAACTTTTTATAGATCAAAACCAAACGCTCACGGAAATTATTCACCCATGACCCGTCTTGAGTTCTTGAGTTCTCGATTTCTTGAGTTCTTTCTAATCTCTCTATTTGCTTGCTTACAAGCCACAATCTGCCTTCAAAACTGTCTATCACTCTGCGCTCAAAGCTGCCAAATACCCGAACTTTATCTCCTGGTTTGGCTGCGCAAATTTTGCCGGACCCAATCAAAATCTTACCCACCGACAAGATACATTCAGAACCACTTTGATATATTTTGTCTACATTCCCTGTGATCAGTACGGGCTTATTTATCTCCTGTCTTAGAGTAGTAGCCCAGCCTAGAACACAGCGAAGTATCAAAGAAAGACCGAGGATCAAAACTCTTTGTCTCATGATTTAGTAAAGACCAATTACTCCCTGGTTCTTTTCCAGTATCTGGCGAGTCAGCCCTCCTTTGGCTACTAGCTCATCTAGTGTCCCGTAGGGTCTGTTCTGGATAACCTTCTCGGCCTTGGACGGACCCACCCCCCAGAGAGTATCCAATTCTGTCGCCGTGGCCGTGTTTACATTGACCATTTTTTGACCAGATTTAGCCTCAGCATACCCCGGTACAGAGGGGGTATTAGGGAGCTCCGGGATATAGACCTTTTGGCCATCCTTTAGAGGTTCTGCCAGATTGAGATTCTTTTGGGAGTACTCACGATCGGCCCTCTCAGAGTAGCCTCCGGAGGCTACCAGCAGGTCTTTTAGCCTGGCTCCAATAGCTAGAGTATAGACGCCCGGGGTCATCACCGCCCCTTCTATGTCTATATAGATCGCTTCCTGTGTCTCACTCTCTAGGTACTCTATCTGGACTCGGTCATCTCTCAGACTTCTCCCCAAACTGACACCGGCTACTGTGAGACCCAAGACCACGACGATGGCCAGTCCCTTGTCTAGACGACTCATTTTTCCAAAAACATCCGGCCATGTTTTATCCATCTCTCTCAATTTTATCCCATTCTTTGTCCAGTCTCTCCATATTTCCCTATCTCACTTAATCCTTCGAAGCCGCAAACCACGTGCCTAGTACTACAATCACTATATATATAGTACTGCCAACTATCAAACAATCTATATCATCCTAATCTTCAATATGCTATATAAAACATTTGTGCAATGGGCCATGATATCTGTACAATAAATTAATATGCCACCCAATCGCCAGTCTCTCCAGCACTCTAGTCTGCTCGTCTTCTCCATTCTCACCGTCTGGCTCTGGTCCAGCACTCCGGCTCTCAATCTCTACAATTTACAGCTTACCGGAGCCTTAATGTTGGTCTATTTCGCCTCCAAACTATTTTTGCGAGCTAGTCACAACCGTCGTCGTTTTGATCTCACTTCGGCCGTCATTCTGAGCTCCATCTGCCTCCTTCTCATCTTTTCTACCGGCGGACTGACTTCACCTCTCTTCTTTCTGCTGGACTTTCTCCTGATTGCTCTGGCCCTACTTTTTGAGCCCGGACAAGCTATCATCACCTCAGTTTTGCTTGTCTTTCTCTTCCTCTGGTCCGCTCCAAACAACCTAAATACCGAAAAAATCATCAACTTGATCTCTCTTTTACTTATGACGCCCATCGCCATCGCTTTTAGCCAAAACTATCTGGAAAATCTAAAAAATCGTGGCCGAATTCACATTCTCGAAGAAGTGGTTCAGGAAGAAGAAAACGAAAGTTTGCTCTGGATCTCCCAAGCCAAGCCTTCTATCGCCTCGGTCTTAAATTCCACTACCGACCTAGTCATGTACTTCAATTCCAAAGGTCGAGATATTCTTCTCCCACCCCCCATACTCGAAAAGCTCAAGTCTATCCAAGGCGACCTTATCACTCTCTACACCTCCACCGGCACTCTCGAAAAAACCCTCGAAGATGAAGCCGATAAGGTTCGGGTATCCTAAGGCCCTTCACGATCAAGACAGCACTATATCATCCAAAAACATGCCATCTACTCAAACAATATCAAACACCATCATCGTCTTTTTGATTTTTTGCGTTTTTGAGTTTTTTAGTTCAGCATCACCTGTCATGGCCGATACTCTGACCTCCCCTGCCTTTGAGATCAAGATGAGTACTATTAACATCACCGGCGGCAACAAATCCTCGTCCTCATACAAACTCACCGACACTGTTGGCCAGACCTTCCAAGGTCAGTTTGATTCGGCAGGCTACGTCATTAAGGCCGGCTTTCAGTACATCTACACTCTCACACCTTTTACCTTTACTATCTCCAATCTGGACCTCAACTTTGGTAGTTTGGTCACCGGTACTCCGAGCCTCCTGACCAATCTTTTGACCGTGACTACCGGCAGTGCCTACGGCTACACCGTCAAGGTGATCGAGGATCACCCTCTCCGCCTCATCACCGGCTCGATCACTATCCCCGACACTGCCTGTGACCTTGCCTCACCCTGCACCCAGACCGACGCTACTCCCTGGACCGACAATGCTCGCTACGGCTTTGGCTACAATATCCAAGGGGACGATGTGGAGACTGCCGACTTCGTCGACAACACCTACTTTCGGCCCTTCCCCATCCAGACCACCGATCTCCCCGCCACCGTCATGACCCGATCCGGGGTGGCCACGGCTTCAGCCGCCACCGTCACTTATAAAATCAATATCTCCGGCAATCAAGCCGCCGGTACCTACCAAAACAATCTTCAGTACATCGCTATCCCTTCTTTTTAAAAAATGACCAGCACAAAATTAAACAGCATCATCCATTTATTAACCTCGTCATTGCGAGGAGCAACGCGACGCGGCAATCCATCCCTTCTGGATCGCCACGCTACGCTCGCGATGACGATCGTATTTTTGTGTTTTTGTGTTTTTGAGTTTTTTATTTCAGTATCATCTGTTCACGCCGCCGGCTACGGTCTCTCCATCTATCCGCCCCTGCTTCAAGTCCAAGTCAAGCCGGGCAAGACCCTCACCCAAGTCTTCAAGATCGATAATCTCACCGGCGACGACAAGTTTTTTGTGGCCAGACTAGTTCCTTTCACCCAGGCCGACCTCTTTGGCAATCCAGTCATCAATCTCCAGTCCACCGCTCCCTGGCTCAGCTACTTTAGTTTGGCCAACAGTTCGGTAAAGCTCGGAGAACCTTTTCTTATTAAAGGCAATGCCTCCGAACAGCTGGTTCTGAGTTTATCTGTCCCCGAAAATGCTCCAATTGAAGATCTGTACGCCACTCTGCTCGTCTCCACTTACGCCAATACCAGCGGTGTCGGCTATCAAGGCAGTCTGGTAAACGCCACCACCGGCGCTAACCTGCTCATTACTATCTCTTCCGAGGCTTTTCCGGCTACTCTCTTGCACCTCGAAGATCTCTCCATCACTCAAGGTCTGGTTTTTCATATTGGTCCTTACTACCTGGCCGACAATCTCACCCCTCTTAGCTTTACTGCCTCGGTTCTCAATACCGGAGACTTTCGAGCCGAGACCAAGGGTCTTTTCCGCATCACTGACCGTCATGGTCAGCCCGTTTATCTCGAAGGCATTTTACCGGTCAATGTCGTGGCCAAGACTCAAAGAGCTCTCTTAAACGACTCCGGCCAAGCCTTTAGCTTCTCTCCTCATCTGGGTACTCTAGGCCCTCATCAAGTGTCTCTAGCCATCAAAACCGACAACGCCAACACCGAAAACTCTCTCAACCTCATCTTTCTGCCTCTTAAGCTAACCGCCGGCCTGATCCTGGCCCTGATTTTTCTCTTCACTATTTTTTCCCCTCCAAAAACAGCCTAGATGGTTCTATTGACACTAACGCTCGAAAATGACACTTGACATACATAAAAAAAAAACTAAAGTTAATTTATGAAAGGAAACCACGCGGTTGTTGTTGCGTCTGTCATAGTTTTGTTGATAGTTTCTTTTTTTTACTATCCCCAAAAGATCGACTCGGCTAACCTCACCGTTACCAAAGACACTCTCCAAACCTCTCGCCTCTCTTTTGCCGGTCGCGTGGTCGCCCCCACTGTCGCCGGTAGTTCTCACGTCTGGCTCAATACTTCCTCAGCCGCCGGTTTCTACTCCGTCTCCACGGCCGGTCTTAAAGTGGGTGATGTTCTGACTATCGGCACCGGCTCTTACACCATCGCCTCCATCGTCGATGCCGACGAGTTCACCACCACTGTCGTTCTGGCTTCCGGAGATGCCGATGTGGCCGACGTTATCTACCTTAAGACCAAACCTCAGCATGTTTTCACCTTCACCACCGCCTCGGCTATTGACGGTGGTTTTTTCCGGATTCTTATTCCTGCCGCTACCAGCAATTTCAACGACACCGTCCCGGACTCCACCGGCTTTGACTTCAACACCGCCGTCGACGTGAGCGCCACGGACACTACCGGCTACACCTTCCTCAGTAACGCCGCTACCGTCTCGGGAGGCACCAACTGTCCCTCCGGTTGGCATTGTTTTGAGTACCATTATGGTGGTTCCGGTGGCGTCGGTACCGCTATCACCCTTAAAATCGGCAACACTTCCGGTGCCAATACCCCTATTGCTCCCGCTCCGGCCGCCGCCCACACCGAAGCCACCGCCGACACCTACACTTTCAAAGTTCAAAACTTCGTCGATGCTTCAGACCCCACTGGCACACCGGCCGACCAGACTCAGGGCAAGCTCGGCGTCATCGAGTCGGTCAGAGTCACCGCTACTGTCGACCCCAGTATTAGCTTTTCTATCGCTGGTGTCGCTTCCGGGGCTAGCCCTTGCGGTACCGGCACCGAAAACCAGACCGATGTCGACACCACCACCGGCACCAACGCTCCTCTGGCCGTCCCCTTTGGCACCCTTTCCCTCAACACCTTCAAAGACGCCGCCCACCTCCTGACTGTCTCGACGAACGCCGTCAACGGCTACGTGGTCACCGCTCAAGAAAACGATCAGCTGGGTAAAGATGGTGGTACTACTCCCCTTATTATCGACACTTTAGGTGACAACGGTAGCGCCTCGGAAACCGTCGACGACACTTGGGACGTTGCCGCCGCCCATCCTGGCTTTGGTTATACTTTAAAGTCTGTCAATCTGGCCACCGTTCCTTTCACTTCTACCGGCGCCAATTTTAACGTCAGAACCTTCCCCTCCATCGCCGATCCGGACTCACCCCTGGTCCAAACCATCATGTCCAGCACCGGCACCTCAGACGCCCACACCGCCAACGTCTGTTACCGCGTGACGGTCGCCGCCACCCAAGCCGCTGGTGATTATGAAAATCAAATTACTTACACCGCCACCGCCAGCTTCTAAAATGAAAAAACTACTGCCCACCCTCCGTCATTGCGAATCTCGTACTCAGAGCCCTGCCTGCCGGCAGGCAGGTGTGGCAATCCATCCCCTTCTGGATCGCCACGCTACGCTCGCGATGACAATCGTATTTTTGATTTTTTGCGTTTTTGGGTTTTTTACTTCAGTATCATCTGTCCTCGCCGCCTCCACCATCACCGCCATTCCCCCTCGCCTCGTCCTTTCGGGCAAACCGGGTGAAACCATCACCGCCCAGCTAAAAGTTCGAAACGACTCGGAAACCTCCCAAAACTACACCGTCTCCGTCGAAGACTTCATTGTTTACGATACCCAAGGTACCCCCGTCCCCGTCAAGTCTGCCGTCAGCAACCGCTGGTCTCTTTCTTCCTGGGTTATCGCTCCGGACCTCATTCCCGTCGACGCCCAAACCACACAAACCATCAACATTAAAATTAAAGTCCCCACCACCGCCCTCCCCGGCGGTCACTATGCCATGCTCACTTATATGCCGAACGCCGACATCAAGCCCGGAGAGCTAAAAAAGACCGCCTCCATCATCGGCCAAAGAGTTGGCACCCTTATTTACTTCACTGTTGCCGGCCCCGTCACCGAAAAAATTAATCTGACTCGATTCGCTATTCCCCGCTTCTCCGAAAAAGGTCCTGTCAGTCTCGAAGGCACGGTCGAAAGTCTCTCGGACGTTCACGTCACCCCCAAAGGCAGTATCACTATCTTCGATCCGTTTAATTTTAAAGTGGCCGAACTCCCTCTGGAAGTCGGTAACGTTTTCCCCGAAACTTCCCGAGACTTCGTCTCCACCTGGAACCAAAAATGGGGCTGGGGTCGCTACCGAGCCGATCTCAACTTGGCTTACGGCACCACCGGCGCAGTCGTTACCGGCACCATCTTCTTCTGGCTCTTCCCCATCCGACTGGTCATCTACTCTCTCATCGCTCTCTCCTCTATCTTGCTCATCATCGTCTTGCTCAATCGACGCAGCCAAAGACACCAAGACATTCTCGAAAAAGAAGTCTCCGAGCTCAAAAAAGAACTCGAACAAATCGAAAATAAATAATTTCCCGACCCCCACAAACCGCTATACTAAAATCATGGGAAATACATATAGGGCTGGATATGAATATCTGTTGGCTTATAAACTGACAGTGCCTATCTATGATTACACGGTCGAATTTTGCGCTCGTTGCTCCCCTTATTTTCCTCATAACCCCGATCTCCCTCATTTCCCCCCTCTCTCCTCCTCTCGCACTCAAGATCAGATGATACAAGCAGCACGAAGCGGAATGCAAAATATCAGCGAGGGATACAAACAAGAAAGCCTCAAGGGCTATATTAAACTCAGCGGGGTTGCCCGGGGAAGCCTGGAAGAGCTACTCAAGGATTATGCTGCTTACGCAAGGCAACATAAAATAGAGATATGGGAAAAGGAAGAAGCGATGGGAAAGATAATGGAAATTAGGGAAATATGGGAGACAATCCGAAAAAATCCAACCCTCCCCGATTCCCCTCATTTCCCCTCTCTCTCCAATCACCCTAATCACGCAGTTAATCTCCTTATTACCCTTATCCACCAATCAAACTACCTGATTGATAAGCTAATTGTTTCTCTTAAGAAAAAACATATGAAAGAGGGCGGACTTACTGAAGAATTATATAAAAAGCGAATCGAGTATAGGAAAAACCATTAATTAAACACCAAATGAACCGGCTCATCGTCAAACTATCATTTTTTATCGCCCTTATTGTCATCCCGTACTTGATGCGGGCTCCATCCCCGGTCCTCGCCGTCACCAATCCCCAGACCTCCACCTCCTCGGTCTCCGCCACCGTCCTAGACCAGACCTTCAACCCTCCCACCCTCCTGACCCCAGCCGCCGACGCCGCCATCAACCATGCCCAGCCCACTTTTTCCTGGCGCCGCCCCAGCCCCCTGCCCCTTAGCCCTCTCAGCTACTACGACTTCTATCTCGATGGAGCCATCTTCGCCGCCACCTTGCCCGACTCGCTTACCTCGGCCGATTTCTACTTCTACACCGCCTCTGCCTCGGCCGGCACTTTTTATCTCACGCCCAAAAGCGATCTGGCTCAAGGCTATCACACCTGGTCTGTGACCGCCTACAACGATCTCGCTCTCTCAGCCACCTCCGAAACCAGAACCTTTTATCTCGACTCTATCGGCCCCTTTATCTCCGTCACCCAGGTCGATCAGACCACTTTAGACTGGGACACCAGTCTGCCCGCCAGCCTGCCTAGTCTAGACGAGAGCTATCTCGCCGTCACTACTGCGAGCCCCGTCCTAAAGGGCGCCGTCGAGGCCTCGGCAAACTTCAAAATAAGCTTGATCTGTCCATCTAATATACCTTCCTGCGTCAATCAATCGTACACCACCAATTTCCCCACCGGGCAGTGGTCCTACCAGTTTGTCAATCTGGTTGCCGGCTACTACTACACCATCCGTGCCTCCGCCACCGACGCCGGCGGCAACAACACCCTCTTCCCCGACTTCTATCTTCTCTACGGCACCGCTATCTCCACCGCTTCTCCCTCGGCTGCTCCCACCCTCCCTCTGGGAAGTGCCCTCACACCACCACCCGGACTACTGGCCACCATCACTCCGCCGCCTTTTGCCTCCGAAGCGCCAATCTCGCCCACACCACCTCCAGTCAAAAAAGTTCATACCCCGCTTCTAACCGTCAACACCTTTTACCAATTTCTGCTTATTCTCATCATCCTCGGTCTGCCTACGCACCTGCTCATGGCCATCGTTGGCACCCATACTCCTCTTGTTTTTGTCCCCCGCTTCCTCCTTATTCTGGCCTTTCCTTTTCTCAGAGCCAAAAGATACCGCACTCACCCTTTCACCTCCCTGACTTTTTTTAAGGCCGACCGTCTCGATCATCCCTGGCAGTCTGTGGTCTCGGACATTCAAGGTTACTTCAATCTCGCTAGCCCTCTGCCGGAAAATATTTTCATCCGCCTCTCCGCCTTTGGCCGCCTCTGGAAAAATCGTCTCTTCAAAGGCTCTGTTTTACCTCTCAGCTGTCTCTACTCTGTGCCCGTAAGGCAGCTAAGTGCTCAAGAAAGGCTCCAAAAGCTAGTCTACGAGTACCGAACCGTTCCTTTGGCTGTCGCCTGCTTAAGCAGCACCATCGCACTCGTTCTCCAGCCCTCCTATCCCATCTTCCTCTATCTTTATCTCTCCGGCCAGTATCTCTACTCCGAATATTTCTACCCCAAGATTTGACTTTTACTACATTACGATGTATATTTAGTTAAATCTTTTATGACATACTCTCGTCATCTTACCAATACTATTAAACACCACTTAGCCACCAGGAAAGAGGCTGTTGTTCTCACCGGTCCTCGTCAAGTAGGTAAAACGTATCTCCTAAACCAGCTTTTTCCCCAAGCGATCTATTTCACCATGGACGATCAGCAAATGAGATCCTTGTTTGATAGTTACTCGTTGGTGGCTTACCGTCAAATAATGCCCGACCAGGGCATCATCATTCTCGACGAGGTTCAAAATCTCTCGGATCCGGGCAGGGCCGGTAAACTAATTTACGATAATTTTCCCAACATCCACCTCATCATTACCGGATCAGCCGGATTAACTATCAAAAATAAACATACCGAAAGCATGGCCGGCCGTGCCACCAGCTTAGAGTTACTTCCTCTGACATTAAGTGAATTACTGACCCAGTTGGAAGCCCCCGGTGAAACCTTAAATTGGCGAATTTGGGATCACCTGACCAGTGGCGGGAATGTCCCGACTATTCCGATACATACGTATGATCCTGCCCAAATGTGGGAAAGGGTCCTGCTTTATGGTTTATATCCAGCTCTCATCAATCATGTCGATCCTCGTCAGTATCTTCTGGATCTAATCGAGCGAACTATCTTCCGTGATTTACTGGATTTGTCCCTCATCAGTGATAAAAAAATTGCGCTGAACCTACTCACCTTACTAGCCCACCAGATTGGAGGGTTGGTCTCCTATGAGGAGCTAGCCACCCGTCTTCAAATTGATGCACGGACTGTCAAGCACTATCTCAATGTTTTTGAAGAAAGTTATCTTATCTATCGCTTGTACCCTTACAGCCTTCGTCAACGGAACGAACTGACCAAACGTCCCAAAATATACTTTTACGATACCGGTATACGTAACGCTTTGATACAGTCATTCTCACCTCTCACTCTCCGTGACGATGTGGGTCAGTTATTTGAAAACTTCGTGGTTATGGAAGCGGTCAAAGCCCAGAATTACCACGCTCCTCAGGCCAAACTAAATTACTGGCGGACCAAGGCAGGATCAGAAATTGATTTAGTCATTCAATTAGAGAACGAGTTAATCGGAGTTGAATGCAAATGGCATCAAGGCCGTCTTAATACCGCCTTCAAGGTTCGTTATCCTCAAGCCATAGTCAAAACAGTTACTCGGGACAACCTGATATAAACCCACCCTACTCCGTGGCTAAAACTCCTATTACGGGGATTGTCACTCCCCGTACTTGACATTTTACGGGGATGGCGTATACTCAAACTAATGAACCGTTACAACTTAAATGCCGTTCCCCGCATTTACAACCTAAAAAAACTCCTGAAACCAAACAAGGTGATCGCTATTTTTGGCCCCCGTCGGTCTGGCAAAACTACTCTGGTCAAAGAATACTTAAAAGAAACCCCTTTCCGTTACCGATATGATACTGGTGACAACATCGCTATTCATGAAGTTCTTGGATCTGCCAAACTTGACGCGCTCAAAGAATATATTGGCGATAACGAACTTATTGTCATTGATGAGGCGCATTTAATTCCCAATATTGGTATTAATCTAAAGCTCATGGTCGACAACATACCAAATATTCGTATCATTATCACCGGTAGTAGCTCGTTTGATCTCGCTAATCAAATCGGAGAGCCGCTTGTTGGTCGAAAATTTACTTACTTACTTTACCCTATTTCATTTCTAGAGCTTAAACCTTTAATGTCTGGTTTTGATATCCATCAAGTCCTTGAAAAAGTACTGGTATATGGCTCATATCCTGAGGTTATGTCCAAAATCTCCAAAAAGGCGCGAATTCAGACTCTTAGTGAAATTACCAATTCGTACCTCTTTAAAGACATTCTAATTTTTGAAGGTTTAAAAAATTCTGCTACCCTGTTAAACCTGCTACGTCTGATTGCGTTTCAAATTGGTGCCGAAGTCTCCCATTCTGAGCTGGGTAACTCACTGGGAATCGACAAAAAAACTGTTGCTAGATACCTTAACTTGCTTGAGCAAACCTATATTATCACTCCCCTTCATCCCTACTTTACCAACCAACGTAAATCAGTTATCAAAAAAAATAAGTATTATTTTCTCGATCTAGGCGTCAGAAACACCATCATTGGCAACTTTAACTCAGTCTCTCAAAGAAATGATCTTGGAGCTTTATGGGAAAACTTTTTAGTCATTGAAAGACTTAAAAAACAAGCTTATAAACCCCTTTACGCCAACAACTACTTCTGGCGAACCTGGGAGCAAAATGAGATCGATTGGGTTGAAATGCGAGACGGAAAACTATTCGGGTACGAATTCAAGTGGAGTCCTAAAGCTAAGTCCAAAAATAAAACTGCCTGGCTTTCTACCTATCTTCAAGAGGCTGTTTTTGAAGTCATAAATCCAAGCAACTTTCAAGATTTTGTCTCCTAACCCAATTACCGCATACTATATATCTCAGTATCAATTGTCATCAATAGACCTCAGATAAAGTTTTCACAACAAAATCGAGCCTATTTAGTATTTCCGCATAGTAATTAAGGATATTAGCCTCGTTATCCGCGTGAAGAATATTTATACCGCAAACATCTGCGTCAATTCTCAAGTCTAAATGTAAAATATTCATATTTCCGCAGCCTATTCCTTACCCTTGACTTACCTCAGTTTACTTATTATATTAGTATATAGCCTAGTATATTACCGTCTAATATCGTCTAATCCAAACCTAATATAAAGTTATCAACATCAAATAAACAAATGATCATTTCCGACTACTCCAACCAAGAACCACTAACCAATAACCGACAACTCCTCTCTCTTATTCCCGAACTCCTTACCGCCGGCTTGATCTTTATTCTCCCCATTATATTTTTACTAGTTATTTCCGCGAACTAATAACTAATAACCAATAACCATAATGGGCCTGCCCGACCAGAAAGAACTCCTCAAACTCTTCTCCGCCTTTCTCTATGAGTCTGGCTTATCCTCCGTCTCGATCAAAAACTACCTCTGTGACCTCCGCCACTTCTTGAACTACTGTTCAACCCCGCGTAGCCCCGCGAAGCTCGTAGAGCGAAGTGGAGGCGAAGTGGGGACCGCCAAAGACATCTTCCAAAATCTCCACACCTACCTCGATCCCTATCTCCAGGCTCAAAAAGCCTCTTTCACCCCGGCGAACACTACGAATAGGCGCCTCGCCTCCATCCGTCGCTTCTCCACCTTCCTAAGCGTGAAATTCAGTATTTCAAACCTTTTCACGGATCAGAATACATCAGGAAGTTCCTATTTTCGTCATCGCGAGGTCGCATCAGGCGACCGTGGCGATCCATCCCTTTCTGGATTGCCGCGTCACTTCGTTCCTCGCAATGACGCGGAGTCTCTCTCCTCCGCCAAAATCCTCGATCAATTCAAAACCTACCTGGAAAAAGACAAAAAAACCCTTTCGACCATCAAAAACTATCTTTCAGATCTCCATCACTTCTTTCTCTGGACTGCCAACCAAACCCCTTTCACCGAACAAAATCTGGTCAATATTCTTAGTGAACAGCTCCTATCGACCTATATTACCTATCTCAAACTATCTCACACTAGTACATCAGTCATCAATCGTCGCCAATCTTCCATCAAAAAACTGACCAAGTTCTGTTTTGAGCAAGGCTATCTCCCCAGTAATCCATTTGAAATCAAGGCCGTCGCTCAGCCCCTCTCGCCTCTGGCCTGGCTCGAGAGACTTACCCATAAAAAGAAAGCCCCGCCCCGCGTAGCTTCAGCGAAGTGGGGCCGCCTCGCTCGAGTCTACGATCGCTACTCTGCTCTCTCCTGGACACCTTACTTCAATCTCGCCCTCCTCGTTCTGGCTACCACCACCATGGCTATCCTGGCCTACAATCAGATCGTGAGCCAAGCGAGACCCAGCTCCGCCGCCACCACCCTCACCCCTCCCAAGCGCCAGCTCTCCTTCCAGGGCCGTCTGACCGACTCCGCCGGTACTCCCATCACCACCGCTGTCAGCGTGGTCTTCAAGCTCTACGATGCCCTCACCGGCCCCACCCAGCTTTATACCTCCGGCACTTGTTCCATCATTCCCGACCCAGACGGCATCTTTAACACTCTCATTGGTG
>Ga0172379_10000512_pt1 | contig 95538 bp, 43 predicted proteins | sample GrowelOW334metaG_FD_119756 | JGI IMG/M metagenome (GOLD analysis project Ga0172379, IMG submission 119756) | Groundwater microbial communities from an aquifer near a municipal landfill in Southern Ontario, Canada - Groundwater well OW334 metaG | ecosystem: Environmental > Aquatic > Deep...
ACTTAAAGAAGTGCCGACAGTCAGGGCGGTAGAAAAGTAACCATTGCCAACAACATTTAGGGTGTAGGAAGCAGATGTGGAACCAAGACCTAGCTTGGCAAAGGTAGGATTGGCCCCGGTGTGAATACTTTGAGGAAGTGAGAGAGTGACGGCGCCGGTCGTACCAACTGTACCCCCGTTTACTAATACTTGATTGGCGGTACCAAGAATGGAGGTAACACCGATGTTACTGACGATGTTTCCTGAGGAGATACTAATACCAACTCCGGCTCCGTAAGTAGCACCAATATCGGCACTACAGACAAAGGCCGTCCCATTCCAAGTTAATTTATCAGTTCCAGTACAAGTGGGAGAAGAGACTCCAATATTGCCGGAGAAGAAGCCTAAACCATTGGTTAGGGAAGCAGCAATAGTCCGGCTGGTACCAGTACCGGTAACTGAGATTCCTGAACCTCCGACTAGATTAGTTAAGAAGTTGCCGGTTTGACCAACATTAACAAAGTAGGAGGAGTGGTTACCATCCAGGAGATCAGCGTTTAAGTTGGTAACAATGTTACTTGAGCCGACTGAGACAAAGCTGTTACCAATGGTTAGGTTGCCAGTAACCCCTAAGGAGCCTCCAATACCTACTGAGTTTTGAAAAGTAGAGTTACCGGTGACACCGATTCCGGCACCAAAGTATTGGATAGTAGACCAGATGTTGGATGAGGCAAGATTTAGACCGAGAGTGTAGGGGCCGGAACCACTTCGAGAGAGAGTAGTATTGGTGGCGTCATTGACATAGGGAAGATTTCCAGTTTGACCAATCTGAAGGAAACTGGATGAGGCAATACCATTTAAGTAGTTGGCATTAAGATTAGCAACAAGATTAGTGGAGCCGACTGAAACAAAGGTGCCGCCAATAGTTAGGTTATTTTGAAAAGTAGAATTACCCGTGACCCCAATACCGGTACTGAAATATTGGGGAGCTGCCCAAACATTGGTGGAACCAAGATTTAGTCTGAAGTCGTTGCCGGCTAAAGTGATACCGGAAGAGGCGGTGTAAACAGTACCGGCTGGCAGAGTACCTTTGGTAATTACACCAGCACTACTAATATAGAGAATGGTTGAACCTGTTCCCACGTTAGTTCCGGTAAGAGAGAGTGTGCCACCAATTGAAGCGTTACCGGTAACAGTTAAGACAGAAGCAGTAGAGCCGGTTGAGAAAGTTTGAATAGCGCTCCAGTTATTGGAGGAAGCCAAATTAAGACCATAGGAAACAGTACCTCCAACCAGAGCAACGGTAAGGGTGGGATTGGTGACACCAAAAGAGAGAGTGGTGCCATTATTAATGGCTAGAACGGAACCATTAACTGCCGCCATCCAGCGGGTGTAATCATCGGAAGTTGTTTTATCCCAGGAACTGGTGTCCAGATAACCGACGGGGCCGGTGGTGCCAGTTAGGAAAGCGATAATGGAGGAGCCACCAACGCCTGTGGCCTTATTAATCAGTAGGGAACCAGTCACAAGAGTATTACCAATGGAGGCACTGGTGGTAACAGATAGGGAAGACCCAACAGTTAAAGAAGTGGAGATGTTACCATTACCAACCACATGGAGTTTAGAGGTGGGGTTGGTAGTACCGATACCTACATTACCATTAGTCCCAAAGTAAGCCACTTGGGTATTACTGTTAACGCCAATGATCGATAGATAATTGGAAGAGAGGGAAAGGGAAGTGCCAACGGAAAGAGTGCCACCTAACCCAATAGTATTAGTGCCATAGGAGGTTAGACCATTAACAAAAGAGTAGGTAGAACCAATATCTGAGGAGCAAACAAAAGCTGTCCCATTCCAGCTTAATTTATCGGTACCAGTACAGGTGGGAGAAAGAATAGAAATGGTTCTGCCAATACCTGTACCGCTTAAACTAATACCCACACCGGGAGTAAGAGTAGTGAGGAAGTTACCTGTTTGGCCAATGTTAACAAAGTAGGAGGAGTGTTGGCCATCAAGTAAATCGGAATTTAGATTAGTAACTAAATAAGTAGAACCAATAGAGAGGGAACCACCGATGTTGACTGAGCCGTTGACGTCTAGTTTTTGGGTGGGAGAAGAAGTTCCGATTCCAACTGAGCCGGCGACTAATAGGGAGTTACCAGTGCTGTTTGGGTCTAAATAATAAGAACCATTACCAGAATCATAAAAGGCACTGGAATACATTTGGCTAGCTAAAGCAATACCGGCAACTTGAAGAGGGTAAAGCGGGTCAGTTGTTCCAGCACCAATGTAACCATTATTTTTAATAAAGAGAGATTGGGTTCCGCCCAGACCGAGGAAAGAAAGGGTATGGGAAGAGGTGCCAATTTGGGTGGCTTGGGTTAAAGTGCCACCTAAGCCAAAGACGGAACCAGTAAGATTTAAACCGTTGGTAGCTGTGTAGGTGCCGCCAACGGCCGAGGAGAGGACCCAGGTAGGAGTAGCCCCAACTCCGTTACTTTGAAGAAGGTAGCCAGAGTTACCTTGAGGCAGGTTTGAGAGGTTAGAACCAGTATGATATATTAGGGAGCCAACAGTTGAGCCTAATCCGGATAGGTAATTTATTTGTGATGCTGAGGCTAAGATAAGGGTGTTACCGATTGATATGTTAGCTGAATTGAGAGTAGTGCCAATATTGGCATTGCCAGAAAGATAAAGGTTGCCCGAAGCACCAATGGAGAAGCGGGTTTGGGAGTTGGAGGTGCCTACCGCATAGTTTTTAAACTCAATGAAGTTATAGCCCCGGTTTTCATTGTTGATGACACCTGAATACAAACTACCGGTATTTAAGTTGGCGTTAGTGGCTTCAATAAAGCCGCCAACCGCAGTAGAGCCGGTTCCTTCGGTAACCAACCTAATTATTCCGGCGGCATCCGGATTGAGGGTGATGTTACCCCCGGATCCGTCCGTGGCTTTAATTAACATGGCCTGGCCTTCAATGCCAAAAGTCCCGGAGGCGGACTTGATGGTGGGGGAAGTTTCTCCGAGGTTAAGGTTGCCAGTATTGTCGAAAACGGCAACGGTATTTTTGTAACCAATGCCGGAAGTGCCTATAGTCATACCTTGAAGGGTTTCTGAGTTGAGGGCGTAGGCTACAGTGGCAATTTGTTGGCGCTGATCCATGTCTTCACCGTCAACGGTTATTCCCAACCAAACTTCAGCGTTTTCAGTGAAGACATTAGAAGGGATGCTGGTACCATGACTTTTTCCAATAACAACTGAGAAGATACCATTAGTGTCTGGAGTAACAGCTTGAGAGTTTCCTAAAGATGAGGTGTAAAGAGAGGTGCCGGCGCCAACGGTGCCGTCGTTCCATAGCTTAAAAATAACTGGCGTAGAAGAAGAGATGGGATTACCTGAGGTATCAGTTAGTCGGCCTTGAAATGACAGGATTCGGCCAGGGCGAATAGGGTTGGTAACTGTTGAGTAGGCTAAGCGCTTACCGGCTTTGGCAATAAATTGGGAGTAAATGCCCCATCCAAGGCCTCCGATAACTAATAAAAACAGAGCAGTAAGTGTATAGACGTTAAAAAGGCGGCGGAAGTTGGGTCGGACGGGGGTAAAAACTGCGGGAGTGGGCCCAGTGGTGGGTAAGGCAGAGACACAAGATGGAGTTGAAGGTGCCAGATACTTCTTTTTAACGGCAAATTTCCTAAAAGTAGACAAGGCAGACTGCTTGCGTTTGATGGTTGAGACAGACAAGCCTGAGGACGTTAAGTAGGCTTCGTATTGGCGCCAAGACTCAGAATCAAAGAACCGCTTAAGTTGCATTGGGCGGTGGAGAACTTTCTAACCAGCGAAGGTAGAGATAGAGATCATTGATATAGTTTTTTACGGTTGAAGGAGGAGTTTTGAGACGGTTTAGTTCCTGGGCAAACTTGTTAATTAAGGTCTCAACATCGGGATTATCTTGAATTTTTTGAGATTGTTTTATTTGAGAAAGAGGGTTAGATGATATAAGTTTTTGATTAAGACCGAATTGGCAGAAGAGGTTGAGGGATGCTAAGTATCTTGGGTAATTAGAATCAGCGTTAATTTCTTGTAAATAAGCGTTAAGAGGTGAGTAAGAAAAAGGGTTTTGAGAATTGAGGGTTTGAAAGTAACCCTTGAGGTCGGAGACATAGTTTTTGATGGTAGAAGGGGATAGTTGGCGGTTTAAAAGCCATGAGCGGAAAGAATCGAGGAGTAAAAGGTCTGGAGAAGTATCAATCATTTCCAGAGCCAGACAAAAGTGGTAGCGATAATCAAGAAGGGCACTATGCGTTCGATTAGGTTTTTTACCGAATGTAAATAATTAGGTTCAAATTTATACAATTTAGACATTTTTTTATTAAATAATAATCTGCTAGATATAATATCTACTATAAAAAAAAGGCTGTCAAGCAGGATTGTTTAGCTTAGAACTGATATGTTTAGATATATACTAAAAGCTTGATGATATACTGCTGAACGTCGTAATTCATCGTTCACAACCTGTTTCACAAGTAATGTACCTTATAACAATCTAGAGTTATATGAATCAAACAAATAATAAATATATCCTGTATTTACTGAATATTATGCGGTTAATAATATAGTATGAAATGATTTATAAAGATACAATAAAGTGTCCATTTTGGACATATTGGGAAAGTAAATTTCAAGTAAGATAATTTGAATGAGTGATATAATTTGTTTATGAAAACTAAAACTTTAATGTATCTTGGGGTTGTAGTTATTGGAGCGGGGATTATTTATTATTTATCGACTAGTGTTATTCCAAAAGTTTTAGTGTCAATGACCCAAGCAGCGCCGGCAAAAATAGTTTCAATCTCCAGTTCAATAATTATTGGAGAAAAGGTGATGGCTAAAGGGGATGGAACTGATAAGGTTAAGGTGAATGTATTTGTGATGGATGAGAGCGGTAAAGGAATTGAGGGGAAATCGGTTGAGCTAACCGGAAATTTAACTGGATTACCTATGAGTGCGGTCACTGAGGCTGAGGGTAAGGCAGGGTTTGAGGTAGGATCTACTGAAAAAGGCCAAGTTAAACTAGGGGCAAACATTGAAGGCATTGAATTAGGAAAGAGTGTGACGGTAACTTTTAATTAGGTCTTGGATCTTGGATGGTAGATAATAGTTGGTAATGTTATCCTGAGGAGTAAAGCGACAAAGGATCTGTGTTAAAAGACAGATTGATATTGAATAGCATATAAAGATCGGCTGTAGGGAGTCAAGATTACTAAAAATGATGTATTTAGTATACTTAGCGGAAAGAGACGGAGCCGTTATTGTAGTCTAATTTGATTTGGTCAGGAGTAAGTTCGTAATTATAAACTTTAATTTCGTCCATTTGACCGTTATACCAATTGGTGTTGTTACCTCTTTGGCCGATTGCCCAAGTGCCTGCCCAGCTACCTATACCCAATGCTTCAATAGATTCAGTATTAAGCTTACCATTAATATATATACGAACTCTTTGATCACTGATGGATACGGCAAAATATGACCAAGTACCATAAGGGACTGACCCAGTTGAGGAGTAACGTCCTCGCTGATTAGTATTAGCCGTTTCTGTTAAATAAAGTTGAAGTCGCTGATTTGAGCTTCCCTGATAACCAATCCATTGATCTAGGCCGTTGGTGCTCGGAGTGATGAAATAACTATTGTGGTCATTTGGTTTGATCCAACCGGATATAGTGATGTTAACGGGAGTTGTGTCGGCTAAAAACTGAGAAACTTGAAAATAATCATCCGAGCCGTCGAAGTTAAGAGATGAGTTGATCCGGCCCGTAGTACCACTACCCCAGGCAGTAGAGGAGGTAGAGCAAGTGCCGGCACTGGTTTGTGTGCCGGACGCGCCAATACTGATTGTTCCATTTAGACCGGTTAGATAGGTGTCGTTGGTGGAGTGAACGGTGGTGCCTTCACACTCATCTAGTTTCCAGTGAGCAATTGGTTTTCCCTGGTTATAGTCCCAGGCTATCTGGGCAGAGGAGCGAGCGTAATCGTAAACCTTTACTTGATCAACCTTGCCGTCGAATTGGCGTTCATAGGCAGCTGTCTGATAACCAATGCGGAAATCACTCATTACTAGACTAGCGTTACCGGTATTAGGGATGGTTTTGTCAATAATGCCATTGATGTAGATAATAATAGTTGATCCGTTCCATGAGTAGGCTACATGAGTCCATTGGTTAAGAGGGATAGAAGAAATAGATGTATGGTACCCAGGAGCAGTTAATCCAGAAATGTAAACACCAATTTTTTGATCATTTTGAAGTTGGAGATATTTGTCATTGGCATAAATTATAGTATTACGATCATTATTGTTACCGGAGCCAGTGTAGGAGGTAGGGTAGATCCAGGCGCTTTGAGTAAAAGTGTTACTGGGCAGATTGGAAGTAGAGGCAGTGACCACTTGACCGGGGGTGGAAAAGTTAAGGGCGGAGCCGATTTTACCCGTGGTCCAAAGAGGAGCAGAAGTACCGCTACCAAGAGTACCGGCAACGCTGTGGCCGCTGGTGTCGTTGGCAGTTGAACCGTTGGCTTCGTCTAACTTCCATTCGATAATTGGGGGAAGGCAGGGGTCGACGGAACCGGGGATGCAATACTCCTGAGAAGACGAGCCACCGGGGGCGGTGGAGCCTGAGGAGGCGGTGGATTGGCCGAAGACGGCGATAGCGTTATTGTTATAGTCAGTTTTAATGTTGTCAGGAGTGAGGGCGTAGGGGTAAATTTTAACTTCATCTAACAATCCATTGAGAGTATAGCCAGAGGCAGCGTACCCACCTAAAATCAAAGGGTTGGCTGAGTTAATGTCAACGGCACTGGTAATGGGAATATTTTTATCAAGCTTGCCGTCTACATACATTATTGCTCCTATTGCCGGGTCCCAAGTAAAAGCGACATGGCGCCAAGTGTTGGTGGTAATAACACCATTACTTAGAACGCCGTTAATTATGTGGGAAGAACCATCAGAAATATAAAGGTCCATATAACCCGAAGTATTAACGCCCCACCAGTAACCCGCATTGCCTGCGCTGGAACCGCCTTTGCTGGCAATTATGTCGTGTGAACCAATGGAAGAGGTTTGAGCTTTAAGCCAGGCGGTAACAGTATAGCCGGTGTTTCTCATGTCAAGACTATCGTTATCATTAATAATTATCCGATCATTATCGCCGTCAAATTTTACCGCTTTGCTTAACTTGCCATCATTGGACCAGGTGGGGGCAGAACTACCGGGAGCAAAGACTGCTGAAGCTCCGATACCGGCATTGCCTAAATTGGCTGAAATAGTACCGAAGCCTTCGTCGAACTTGTAGTAAGCAATCGGTTTTTTGGAACCGGGGCCGGTACCCATGTCCTCGGCTATTTGGGCAGGGGAGCGGGTGTAGTTGTAGATTTTTACTTCATCAACGGTGCCGGATACGGATTGACTACTGCTGTTGTAGCCAATATATAAACCATTGAATGAGAAAAGACCATTTTTGGCATTGGTTAATGTGCCGTTCATAAAATTTACACCATCGCAAAACACTTTAACATTGTTTGCTGACAAATTTGTGTCTACTGTTAAGGCAAGATGGTGCCAGCCAGTTTGACAATTTGTGGGGTAATTGGTGTTGCCAACATTAGTGTCGGAACCGGAGGTTGAGTTGACATGAACAAAAATTTGGCCGTTGTTTATGCCAATTTGGTTTAAAGAGGAGCCTTGAGGATAGAGAATGCGTTGGATGCCGGAAACAGAATTAAAGTTTATCCAGGATTCTAGGGTGTATTGACTGCTTGAAGTGGTGGGGGAAATTGTACTTCCGGCGTAACGGTTATCGGTGCTCAATCTTAATCCATTGCCATATTTACCTGTAGTGGGCGATGGGGAGTTGTAATAGGTGGCGTTGTTACTGTTGCCACTGACATCTTGGGCGCCAGTAGTTGATTTGTCATCGAAGTTAAAGTAAGCAACGGGCCCGGGAGCGGAGGAGTAAAGGGAGGTAATATCGGAGGGGGAGAGAGGGCGGTTGTAAATGCGAACATCGTCGATGTAACCGGTAATGGGTGGATATTCGGTGGCACCAAAGGAAATGCCGGAGGTGGAGGCGACTAGGGGGGCAGAATAAGCTTTGGTACTGTCCAGTTGGCCATTGATGTAAGTTCGCATGGTTCTACCGTCGTAGGTGAGTGCCACTTGGCTCCAAGTATTTGGGGGGAGAGTGCCGGTGGAATTCATCCAACCCCCTCCGGTTTCTCCAATACTAAGGTAAAGGCCGCCATTGGACCGTAACATAAGTCGGTAACCGCTAAGGTAACCACTTTTTTGAAAGACAACTCCATAAGTGTCGGGGTAGAGCTTGGGGTTAATCCAGGCACTGTAACTTATGGCGGTGGTGGCAATGTCTAAAGAAGTGGAGTTGGAAACAGAGGCCAGCGAGGCAGTGCGCACAGAAGTGGAAGCATGGGCAGTGCCGGTCCAACTGGTGCCGATTCCCATCGAGCCGTCAATGTAAGGAGTATAAGTCGCGCTGGCTTCAAGTTGAAAACCATCAACATAGGCTGTGTCACCAGCTGAATCAAATCCGCGAATAAGAACCCGGCGGTCAGTAGAACCAGCACCATAGGTTCTGGTTATGGAATAACGAGTGGGAGTAGTGGTTAAATTAATGGTTGAACCATCCTGATAACCAAGAACATTATCATAAGTTGATAAGACAACAGTACCTGTACCACTAAGGTAGGCAGTCAGAGTATAAGAAACTCCAACAGAAGTATTTGAGGTAACATAACTATAAATTTGAGAATTAGAACTAGCAATACCACTCCAGCCAATTTGGGCGGCGGAAGAACCGATAACTGTACCACTCGTGCCACGGGAAAAAACAACTTGATATGGAGACCAATTAGTAAGATCGGTTTCAAAAGATGGATTAGTTATTAAATTGGTGGTGCCGATGCCGGCACGGAAAGCGGTGCCGAATTTACCGGCAGTAAAGTTGGAGGAACCAGTAACGGCGCCGGTGTTGCCATTACCTGAGGCGTCGGTAAGAGTGGTAGAAGTGTCATCCATTTTCCAGTGGCCAACCAGGCCGTCTGTTAGGGATTTGCCCGATGAACTGGAACCAAAACTAGTGGCGCTACCTTTGGAAGAGGATTGGCCGGAGATACCGGCAGCATAATCTTGTTTGATTTGGGCAATGGATCGGGCGTAGGGGTAAATTTTAACTTCATCAATATAGCCTTTAATGGAACGTCCATGGACACTACCAATTCTAGTTTCTTGATTAGTGGCTACTAACCAAGGTGTTCCTGTAAACGTTTGAGAATTAATTAAAACACCATTGTCATATATCAATAATGTGTCACTGCTCTTTTGAGCGACTAAATGATGCCAAATATTTAAATTGGGTGTAGTTAAGGTGCCGGTAATAATTTTTGAGGAACCTGTACTACCGCTAGCACCGACATCAAATTGAACTCCAGTACATGAAATACTGTTTTGTCTTAAATAAAAGCCTGGGTTACCATTTTCAGCACTGGTACCGTGAATAAACAACCCGGCTAAGTAGTTATATTGAGTACTTCCAACACTAATACCTTCACCGTTACATTTAAACCAAAGTGACAAAGTGAAATCATTGGTTGGTGACCATCCAGCAGTAATGTCTTTGGTGGTGACTATACTTTGATAATTAGTAGCATCATAGTAAGTGCATTTTCCAGATAAACACTGACTATCATTGGCCCAAACAGGGTTTTTGGTACCGGAAAAGACAGCATCAGCGTCGTTGACTGTTGAATCGTGAATGGTAGAACCGACGCCTTCGTCGAACTTCCAATAAGCGATTGGTCCCGGACTAGTTTCTTCGGCGGCAGTTAGGGCTGTAGTAGTGAGTTTATTGTGCTTACGAATGACAATATTGTTGTAGTAGGCAGTCCAGGAAACACTTGCAGTATTATCCTCTTGTTGGACGTCGACCCGGTTTATGGTTTTACCAACTTTGTCTGAGAGGTCAAAATAACGCCAGTACCAGTGGCCAACAGAATTAGGATTAGGGGTTTGAATATCAACATTATTTTGATCGACATGGGAACCGCGAAGAGAATCTCCATCAGTAAAGTCAATTTCAACTGATACAGATGGACCGGAGTAGCCATAAGCTAAGTATGTTAGGTAATCACCGGCTTCTATAACATAGTCTTTTAAATAATCACCAGAAGCTGTAGATAACTTGTAGTAGGCGTAATGGTTGGCGACGGTGGCGTCGTTGGCACCCGTAAACTTTATCATGCCGTTTTGAGAGAGCGGGGTGACACCGTTTTCGGGGGTGGAAACCATAGCTACTGCTGCTGAGGAAACTGCATTGGAATAAGCAGAAGAACCTGTGGTGACAGTTTCAGAAGTAATATCAAAGGTGGCTTGAGCATTGGCATAAACAGGCGCTTGGAAGTTGCCGTAGTAAACATAAATAGCCGCGCCGCTGGTTGGTAGAGTTGGCAGTTTTGTCCAAAGGTAAGTGGTAACATCACCACAATTACTAATAAAATAGGGGAGTAGAGTGCCCGTGGCGTCAGTAATTCGAATGTCATCACAATCAGCTTGCATTTTACCTGCTCCAATGAGGGCGGAAGTGCCGATGCTTAATTGGGTAACAAAATTGGTTTGAGCGGCACTGGAGGTGTTAGTAATATCCAGGCGTTGACGATAGCCCCAGGAGTCGTTGTACCAACCGGCTTCAACCAGTCTTCCTTTTTGGTTTATACGAAAGAGAAAAACAATGGGGATGGCCAGAAGAACCATGATTAATGCTAGGGTGCGGTAGGAAAGACGGTCCATTTATATTTACAGTATAGAAGAAAGTACCACCGGCCTAAAGGCCGAGGTTTTAGTTGAAGTTGAGAGTTAGTTTTTGGGGTAGTGATTGGCCGTTTATTGCCGCTGAAATGGAATATTTGTCGAGGGTAATGGAAGTCAGATCAAAAGTGGCTTTGCCGGTAGTGTCAGTAACATCTTGGGTGGCTACTAAGGTTAAGTTCGGAGACTTGTCTAGTGTAACCAATAAATTGGGAATACCTAAGCCGCGATTGTCGAGAATAAAAGCGGTAACCCGAATGATTTCCTGGCCGTTGGCCTTTGCCTGAAGAGGGGAGGCGAACAAATAGGAGTTGTTGACAAAATTAGTAGAAGACGGGGATGATCCTGAAGCTTTGGAAGAAAGGGAAGTAGTCCGGTAAATTAGAAAGACAGTAGCAGTAAGTGAGAGGAGTAAAAAGAGGACGGTTAAGATTCTTGACATGCTTAATTTATTTTATATGATTTAGAGGTACCAAAGAGGGAGGAAGCCAGGGAAGATAACGAAAGTGGCGGCGGGAGTGGAAGTGCCGGAGGGTAAAAATAATAAATATGACTAACAGAATTAGAATAACTAGAATTAACGGATTAAAAGACTTAGGCTGAAGAAGGGTGTAGAAGAGGGGGTTGGAGCGGGGGGAGGGTTGATTGTTGTAGACGGCGGAAACGAAGAAGCGATAGGATGTAAGGTAGGTAGTGGGAAGTGAAAAACTAAAGTTGCCACTGTTGTCTGAACGGAGGGTTAGTTGTGGTAGCTCGATGGCAACAACTGGCTTAACAATTAGGGACGGATTAGAGTCAACTTGAAAAAAGGTAACTAATACATCGGAGTTAGGAAAGGATTGGCCGGAGGCTATGGTAGTATTTTGCGTATTTAACTGGTCGGCGTCGAGACTGATAGTGGGAGGCAATAAAATTGGACCTATTTTATAACTATAATCAGAACCGGGAGGTGGGGGAATACATACAGGTAGAGTAGATCGTTGATTTTCATCAAGTGCTTGAAGGCATAAGTCTTGAGGATTTTGAGGGAGAACTAAGGAGCTGAATTCAAAATAGCCCGTATGATCAGAGAAAGTGGCGGAAAATACCTGGGGGCTGGTTAGCTCAATTCGGGACTCAGGTGGGCCGTAACCAAAGATGGTAGTGAGGTAGTTTTGGCCCACTGATGCAGTGATTTGAACCCAACGTGCTTTGGGGACTGTCGGGTGGGCAAGAGATGGATGAGTTGAAAAAAGAAAAAGAGTTAAGATTAACCAAATCACCTTAGCTTCGATCGCGGTACTTTTTCTTTAAAGCCTCGAGTTCTTTTTCAAGTGATTCTACTTCCTCAGATTGACGGGGAGGAGTAGGTCGGTGAATGAGGGTCCAGCTTAAGACTCCAATAATAATTAGAGCCAGGGTAACCAAGATTAAGACTCTCCAGGGAAGTACCCAGAAGAATATAGTGCCGGTTAAGACTCCACCAGCATTACCATAAGCAGTGATTAAATCTGCCTGGTACCGGCCAAAGAGCCATTTTTTATCAAGGGTACTAAGGTATTCGCGAGAGGTATAGGGGAAAAGATTGTAACCATCGATGGGGAGTTGGGCAATGACGCGATTGAACCAGTTTTTGATGGTAATTTGGCCAACTGGAGTAATGTGAATATCGGACAGATTGTGAATATTGGCGGCAAACTTAACCGGTCCATATTCCTGAAAATTGGGAGCAGAAAATTGACGAAGTTGGGCCTCTTGTTTAATATCTCCTGGGACGGTGATGTAAACCAAAGAGCCAACATTGGTTATGACTGATGAGCCGGTTTCAGAGAGTACTGCTTCATTGTCTGGGCTGTGGATTATCATAGAATAGTGGCCACCAGGCAAGGCATTTTCAGGGGCAATAACGGTGAGGAGGATAGATTTGGTTTCACCTGGTTTAAGTCTAAATTTTGTTTCGGAAAGGTGGAGCCAGTTGGAAGCAGCCCAGCGGTTTTCAGTTTCTACTTCTTCTTCGAGAGGAACAGGGGTGCCTGAATCATTGGTAACAATGAAATCTTTAGTAGATGAGTTGATGATTTTTAAGAGATTGGATTCGTTTCGGATTTTAATTTCCTTAGTAATAACCTCACCTGGATTTACAGTAATGTCGAGGCGAGGAGGAATAGCTGAGAGGCCCATGACTGATTGGGCGTGGACTATTGAAGCTTGAGTCAGCAAATAAGGAAGAGAGATAAGGAAAAGTAAAGTAGTTTTTTTCATTTTAGAAGGTAGCGGTAGCGGTATAAATTAACTGATTTTCATAATTTCCGGCCTCTTGGGTAGTGGAGGCTACCAGGCGGTAACAGATATAAGCTTGCTCGGTGGCAGTGGGAGTAGTGGAGTTGCTCATTATAGATTGAACCTGACCGTTACCAATGCCGAATGCTTTGTAGATGGAGGTGGAACCAACACCGATAGTATTAGCATTGATGTTTTGAAGGGTATATCCCCAACTTGATTGAGTGGTGTCGGTGACCCAGGTGTTACCAACTGAATAGGTACAAGTACCGGCGTCGCAATTAGTATTGGGAATAGTGGTGCCGGTATTGACATTTTTCATGGCAGAATTTTCGTAGACGGTGACAGCGTAGCCAGAATCTGAGTTGGTGACACAAGAAAGACGCTGGGCTAAGTTATTAAATGAGCCTAAGTTGATGGAACCAAACGCGACTGAGGTGGCGGTGGTGTTGGCGGCGTTGGCGCCAAAAGCGCTACCACCGACGTTGCCACAAACGGTTGATCCGGTACCAACATTAGTATTGTCAATATAAAAAGTTAAAGTAGGATCGATTGTTGCCGTGACTCTGACGGATTCAACAACAGCTATCCTACCAGAGGCTGTGTCAGGATCAATAACGATACTACTGGCGTCTAAATGGCGAACATAAAAAGTATAAACATCAGCGGTTGAGTCAGCTTTGCCTGGAGTATGGTTGGACGCTGGAGCGGGATTAATCAGTTGAGAACCGGTAGTCAAAGGTCGACCAATAGTGATGGTGGTTCCAACGTTGATGGGATTAGTTATACCTGCGCCAAGAGTACATTGGATAACAATAAAACTTCCGGTTGAACCTACACCAATAACAGTAGTGGTACCAACTGAGGCAGTGGCACCCCAAGGGCAAGTAACATCAGCGACTTTAAGTCGGGTGCCAGGGCCGGTAGTAGTGCTACCAACATCCATACCAAAGTCAAAACCCTGCTGGTCGGGGATTCCGTCATTCCAGGTTTCACCAACCCGGGTACTAGCTTTAAGTAGAAATTGCCAGGCGCCACCGTCGATGTTGGTTTTGGGAGTAAAAGACAGAGTGTGAATGGCGGAACGGGTAGCGACAACCGCTAAACCGGCAAAAGCATTAGAAGAACCTAAACCGGAAGTGATTTGAAATGAGCCAGTAGAAGCAATGTCGGAAATGATATAAGTAGACAGGCCAGTGGAACCGGAAACTCCTATACTAATAGTGTCACCAACAAATAAGTTGTGGGTAGACTGGGAAGGAGTGGAAGATCCGACTACTAAGTTAAGGGTGGTGTTGTTGGCAGTGTTGCCCACACCAAGGCGCCCAAAAAATGAAAGCTGAGAAGAGGAGAGAGTATCTTTGACGTTGGTGGGAGGGACAGAGACAATTTGTGAGGGCCGGTAAAGGCCAGCGAAAGTTATTAGGAGGAAAAATAGTCCGATGATAATTACTTTTTTATTTAGCATTAAAAACTACAAATATTATTACTAAATTGAGAATAGATGGCGCTAAATTGATTGTCAATGACCAGAACGAAATATGACCAAAACTTTGGTAATTACTACAATTGTAGTTAGTATTAGGGTTAGTAGTATTAAGGGCGAAAGGGGCCAAACATAGAAGTTTTGAGTGATATTTTGAACTTTCACTTGATAAAGGCCAGGCCAAAAAGGTGGTGTGAGCTGACAGGGAACAGGAGCATAATGAGTATCAAGACAATGAAGTGGACGGGTGGACTTGGCCAAAACATTATCTGGAGCCAATTTTAAGGCGCTAATGGTTTTTCCGGATTTAACAATATGTATATTTCCTTGGACTTTTGTGAAATGGGGAGTGTTGTTGGTAGCTGTCCCAACAAAATTTATTGGTGTAAAAAAAGCGTCAATAAATGATGAGGTGACCTTAAAGCTAGTAATTTGGGGTGGAACAGGAGATATAGTTTCAGTATTTGTGGATAGTAAAAGGTGGCTTCCAATACGGGCTGATACTGGGGAAGTGTTTGAGTTTGATTGGTAGGATTCGGTTGACAAAAATAGGGTGAAATAACCGTCTGAGGGAGCTAGGAAGGGAGAGGCTGAGACTTTTAAGACCAACTGGCGACTTTGGCTCGGTTCTAAGCGAAAAGCGGAGTCGAGTTTAACGTCGGCATTAGCCAGACTAAAGGTGAACCCAGGATAAATTTGGTCGGAAATATATTGGGGAGTAGAGGTGGAAGAATTTATCCAAGGATGAACGGATGGGGTAATAATTTCGGGGTGAGAGCCAAGATTGGTAACCTGATAGGCCTGAGTAAAGGAAGATCCAGGTTTGATTTGAAATTCAACAATAGCGGGTTTGAGAGATAAGCTGATGGGCATATTAGTATTGGGGAATGGCGGTGTAAACAATTGCCGTTTGGTAAGAGCCTTCGGGCTGAAGAGGGGAAGCGTTGACTTTGTAGGTTAGACGGGCTTGACGGTTTTTGACCGGGGTTGATTCTGACATTAGCGAGGGGGCGGATAAAGCGGGGGCTACCGAAAAGGGGCGGAAATAGGAAGTGTTAGTAAAAAATTGGGAGGTGCCAATGTTGGTAGCCACACCACTGCTGTTTAGTCCAACAGCACTAAAACCAAAGCCATAAACTGCTGCTTGGGTCCAGGGGGCGGAGGTGGTTGAGTTACAAGAACCGGTGTCACACGTTGTGGGAGGAATTGTAAGACCAACTAAGTTGCTGAAACTGGTAGTGGCAAAGGAGGAAATGTCGTAACCATGGCCTGAGGGGGTGGTAATAGTAATAGTGTGGGTTTGGGTAATACCAACGCCCGGAGCCAGGGCACCGAAAGCAATATCAAGGGAGCTGATTTCAAATGAAAAAGTATTATTGAGGGTATCGTAAATATATTGGAAACCGGAACGAACTTGATAGCCAGTGGCGCTAAATAATCCGGGAGCCATTTGGCCAACTGTATCGGTTAAAGAATAACTGGTTGAGTTTTTTTTACCGGAGGTGACATTGAAATTTCCCCAGTCAATGATGTAGGAGGGGGAAGTAAAGTGCTGGGCCTCGACATTTATTACCCGAACAAAGCTTAATGAAAATAGGATTATAAACGTAATAAAAATTCTGGTCATACAAAAAACATGGAGTAACAAGTTTTGTTAGTCGGTAGGGTCATTGTCGGAGGTGGCGTCGATTTCGGCTGATAATTTTGCGGCTGAATTAAGAAGCGAGCGGGATGAGTTTTTGATGAACTTAACTTTTTCTTTTTGACTGTGGCTGAGGGTGGGGGAAGAAAGGAGGTCAGAGGTGGTATCAAGTATTTTTAAAACACCGGTCTTGAATTTTAAATTTAACCAATAGAGAACGTCGGTTTCATCAGTAGAAATTGTGTTTTCTAAATGCAAATTTTCCAAGTATTGTTGACCAATAAGCCACGAGAGTGGGCCTATAAGAAGAAGGGAGGCGAGAGGTAGTAGGGAAGCGGGGGAGATTAAGGTTTGGGACAATAGAACTAAATCTCCCAGGGCTAAGGCGAGAGTTACTGAGGGGCGGTGGCGAAAGGCGATGGTAAACAGCAGAAAATAAATTAAGAAGAAGAGGGGAGAGGTGAGACCACCGGAGACAAAAACAATTGTGTGCCCCATAAAGGAGAGCAGAAAAATAATTAAATTGGGAAACCGACGGTGGGTGAGGGTAAGAAGAATTCCAATTAGGGCTATTAGCTGGGGGGTGTAGCCAGATAGGGGTGAGACACTAACGATGTAGGCAATTAAAGCGGTAAGTAAGAACCAAACGATTTCAGTTGGGCGTGTCATAGTTCAGTATAACTAATTTTGAGCTATAGTATTAATTGATGGAATGGGGTAACAGAAAATGGAGTAGCCAGGATTCAGTGTTATTGATTGGTTTGGGACTTTTGGTAATAGGATTGGGCTGGGGATTGAAGAAACCAAACTCAAACGTTAACAATAAAACTGAAATAATTAGAGTTACACCAACTTTAGGCCAACCGCTTGCAGTGGAAGTGTGGGCGGAAATCGGGGGAGAGGTGATTCGCCCGGGGGTTTATAAGTTTAAAGGAACTGCCCGTTACAATGATTTATTAGTGTCGGCGGGAGGATTGGGTCCGAGGGCGGATCGGGAATGGGTAGAATTAAATATTAACCGGGCATTAAGATTAACAGATGGAGCAAAAATTGTTGTTCCAAGGGTGGGTCAAAAGATAGAGCCGTTGGGTCAAGTGGCAGGAGCGGAAATAAACGTAAGTATTAGTTTAAATCAAGCCAGTCAGACGAAATTAGAAGAACTGGTGGGTATTGGCCCGGCGATGGCCCGGCGAATTATTGACTATCGGACTAAAAATGGCGGGTTTAAAAATGTAGAAGAGATAAAACTAGTAGAAGGAATTGGCGAGGCGCTGTATAACAAAATAAAAGACAGAATAGTGTTATGAGCTGGCGCTCGTTTGCTTTGGTGCTGGTAATTGGGCTGGAGATTGGAATTTATTTGAGCTGGGATGTAGCCAAAATGGCAGTAAGTATTGAGTCAACTTTGCCCAAGCAGGAGTCGGCAGTAGTAAGGGGGATGATACTGGGAGATGAGGGTGGATTTAGCTTTGAAGACAAAGAAATTTGGCGAAGAGCTGGATTGTGGCATTTGATGGTGGCCAGTGGAAGTAACTTGATGTGGCTAAACCGGTGGATGGTGGAGGGAATGGCCAGTGTAATTGGCAGGAGAGCGGCAATTGGCGCCGGGGCCGGAGCAATTTGGTTGTATACGGCACTGTTGGGTTGGCCGATAGCTTTGGTTCGGGCGGCAGTTTTAATGAGTATTTATTATTGGAGCCAGTGGTTGGGGCGGAGGTTTGATGTATGGCGGGCATTGGGAGTAGTTGGACTAATAATAGTATTGGCACGGCCGGAGGTGGTGGGAGAGGCTGGATTTTGGCTATCAATGGGAGCTTATGTAGCCGTAGTTGGGTTTGAATGTGAAAACAGCTTGGCATGGTGGAAAAAAGAATTAAAAACAGCGATTATGGTGGCCTGGTGGACTTGGCCGGTGTTGATGTTAATTGGGGGTAAGGTGAGCTTGATAGCTCCTTTGGTTGCGATTGCTAGCAGTCCGGTAGCACCATTAATATTGGGTGGTGGGATGGTTAGTCTGGCAATGGGCATGGTGGGGGTGGGGGTAGGATGGTGGATGTTAGTTCCTTTAGTGGAATGGTTAAAATTGGTGGCCTGGACAGCGTCAAGGGTCGGTGTATTGGAAGGAATAGAAGTAAACTATTTGGTGCTAAGCGGTTGGGTAGTGATAACAGGCTGGGCAATTTGGCGGAGTAGAATTAAGAATGAAATGGTGGGTGGTAGGGTTTTGGTTAATAGGGCTAGGAATAATAATAGTATTGCAAGTGGGTAAGCTGAGAAACGGGGTGGTGTTTTGTAATGTTGGGCAGGGCGATATGGCCATAATTATGGATGGGTACTGGCAGATGGTGATTGATACTGGTAAAAACGATGGTAAAGGAAGGGAATGTTGGGACCGGAATGTAGTTTGGTGGGACAGAAAAATCGAAGTGATTTTAATAACCCATGATGATACGGACCACAGTGGAGGAATAAATCAGTTAACGGCTGGACTTACGGTTGACAAATTAATAACAGATGGGAGTTATAAGATCGGGTCGGTTAATCCAGGTGAGTGGGTGGTGTTGAGTACGGGGGATAAAGTTAAACATAGAGCCATAGAGTTGGAAGTTTTAGATAATCCCAAGAACAGGCAATCAAAAAAAGATACCGGACTGATTGCTAAAGTGACTAATAAAAATACAAATTATTGGTTTATGGCGGATGCGGATACTGAAACCGAGCAGAGATTAGCATGGACCCGCCCCCAGCTTCGCAGCTTTGGCGGGCAGATGATATTAAAAGTGAGTCATCACGGGTCACCAAATGGTACCAGTGAAACTTTATTGGAAGCAATTAACCCTACTGAGGCAGTGGTGAGTGTGGGAAAGAATAATTATGGCCATCCATCGGGTCAAGTTATTGAGCGGTTGGAAACCTATGGAGTAAAGGTAAGAAGAACTGACATAGAAGGAGATATTAAATACGCAAGTATTATTAATAATAGATATTGAAAGATAACTAACGATTAAGGTAGTCTGTAGTAGTGCTTTTATTAATAGTAAAAAAAATTGCCAAAATCGCGTCTGTAGTTGGGATATATGCGGGATGTTGGTTGGTTTTAAATTATGGAATAACAGGCATTTTAAAATGGAAAATTGGGGTTAAGGCAGAAATAAAAACAATAACGGCGACGGCTGACTTTGATGAGGGAAAATATGTGGGAACTGAAGCTGACAGTGTGGGCGGTCAGCTGAGGCTAAAATCAGCAGGAGAATGGGGGCCGGTAAATGGAACGGTACCAAACGTAATTTTGGGAAATGGAGCGGTGACGGTGTCGGACGGTAATTATGTATATTTAATGGCTAATTCCGATAACTATTTTGCCCGGTATATAACAAGTGAGGATAGGTGGGAAAATTTGGCCAATTCCCCACATTATGCTTATCCGGGGGCAGACTTGGTGTATTTCGATAATTATATATATGCTATTTTTGGGGGATATCAAAAAGAATTTTCCAGGTACTCAATTTTAGATAACAGGTGGACTGAAATGACAATGTTGCCTGATTTGGTTTATGGTGGTGCATCTTTGGAGACTAATGGAACGGAAATATTTTGTTTAAGAGGTTACAACACAACTGATTTTTGGAAATATAACGTGAGCGGTAACAGCTGGTCAACAATTAGCAGTGCTCCGGCGACCATATATTTAGGGGCCAATTTGGTTTATGGACAGTCAACAAACAAGCTATATACCCCAAGGGGAAATAGTTCAAACACGTTTTATATGTATGATTTGGGGACAAGTAGTTGGTCAGTTGGTCCGACAATGCCTATTGCCATTAATGAAAACAGAAACATCGCAATTGGGGGAACAATGATTTATGTGACTCGGGGAGTAGCCACTACAGCTTTTTGGGGGTTTAATATTGGGACAACAATCTGGACTAACTTGGCCGGAACTCCACAAGCTAACCGTTATGTGGGATCGGTTTATAACCAATCAGATGATAAAGTTTATGTTTTTAGGGGTAACGGACGACAGGATTTTTGGAGATTTGACCCAGCAACCAGGCAGTTTGATGGTCCACCGGACTTACCGATTGCGCCAGGGACTGGGTCGGATTTTAATTACTGGAGTGGAAATATGTATTATCTTCGAGGTGGATCTGGATCAATGTACCGAAGTGGGTTGGGGATAGGGGCAACTTGGCAAACATTGGCGGTGGCCCCGGTTAGTTTTAGTACTGACACCAAGGGGGTGGTAGCAGGAAATTTAATGTATTTTTTACAGGGTGGTGGCAACAGAAATTTTTATAGCTTTAATCCAGCGGTTGGAGTGGGGGGTACTTGGGCAACACTAGCAACTATGCCGGCTGCGATTGCTCCTAACTATGGGGCTGGATTGGCTTATCCGGGAAGTGGGAATTATATATATGCGACAAGGGGGGCACTGACCCGAACGTTTATGAGATATACGATTGGAGTGGGGGAAACTTGGGATGATTTGGCGGTGGCTGATTTGCCTGATGACGCTGAAGCTGGGTACGGCTCAAGAATTATTGGGGTAGGTACTACCGAATTGTTTTACATTGGGGGTAATGGAATTGCGCGAATGTTGAAATACAACATAACCAGTGATTCTTGGAGTATGTTGGGAAATTTACCTTTTTCGCCATATTACGGAACGGATATGACGTATTATAACGGTAAAATATATGCTCATGCCGGTTTTTATAAAAAGGACATTTGGGAGTATACAATTGGCAGTAATACCTGGAGACGATTGGGAGACGTACCAGGATATAATGCTACGGAGTTGGGACCTTACAACGGAGCCTCAATAGAGGCAGATGGAGCGGGAAACATATATTCTAATGCAGGATTGGGTATTTTGTGGGTTCGCAAATACGGGGTAGGAGCAAGTAATTATTCGGCTAGTGGGAGTTGGGTTTCGGGGACAATGGATTTGGGGTATGTGAGTGAATGGAGTGGATTAACAGTGGGGGTTAGTACTCCGGGTGACTCCAGTGTGGTAATTAATACCAGAAGCAGTAGTGATAAGACTAATTGGTCTAGTTGGGGGCAAGTGAGTGGAAGTGTAATTTCTAGCCCCGAGGCAAGGTACTTGCAAGTAGGAGTAACTCTTAATTCAAGTTCGGGGGGAAGTGATACTCCGGGGCTGAAAGATATTAGTATTAATTATGTGGGGGATACTGGGGTGCCAACTAACCCAAATACAATTACGGGATTGTCATCTCAGGTGGGAGGAGTGGGAATAACCAGTGGGGTGGTTTACCCTTATAATCAGCCTTATTTTAGCTGGGGTGGGGCAACCGATAGTCAAACAGCAGTAGAGGGGTATTATGTCTATTTTGGGCAAGGGTCAACTGCTACCGTTAATCCAGCGATCGATGGAAGTTACCAAACAGAGAGTAACTATTTAGTTACAAAAGAGTTGGAGACCGGTAGTTATAACTTATTAATTAAGACTAAGGATACGGCCGGAAATGTGAGTTCCACCTGGCAGGCATTTGAATATGAGTATGATGGTGTATCTCCGTACGTTAGTTTGGTTCAGACATCGACAGTTGATTTTACCGCCGGGACAAGCGCTGGGGTGGAGATTGGTAACAATCAAATAAAACTTTCGGGACGAAATGGTTTTTGGCAACAAGAAAGGTTAAGTGTAACGTCGCAAACCATAGGTGATGGAGGGGACTTTGTCACCGTTGGGCAAAATTTGTACATTCTAAGAGGGGCGTCTAGTAATACTTTTTATATCTATAATTTATTAACCGACGTTATTACCGTCGGACAGACCACTCCGGCAACTGTTTTAGGAGGTGGAGCTTTGGTCAATGGACCTAATGGTTATATATATGCTCTAAGAGGGGGAAATAACTCATCATTTTGGCGCTATGATATTGGGGCTAGTAGTTGGTCGGACCAACTGGCAGCAGATACTCCTCAGCCGGTAAACCAGGGGGCGAGCATGGAATTTGACGGGGCGCAGTATATCTACGTGCTTAAAGGTAATGCCGACGATACTTTTATGAGGTATGACGCATTAAACGATGTTTGGGAGGTATTGGGAGCTAACACTGATTTTGGATCACCTGAGCGGCAATTAAACAACTTGGTTGGATTAGGAGGAGATTTAGCAATAGATGTAGGTAATAGTCGGGTTTATGCGATTCAGGGTGGTTTGAGAACCGGTTTTTCTAGTTATGACATAAATGCGGGGTTGTGGACTACATTGCCAAATACTCCGGCCATGGCTTATAACGGAGGCAGAATAGAATATGATTCAACAATTGGAGCGATTTTTTATATTCCCGGATGGGATAAACCTTTTTTGTACAAATATGATATTTCCTCTCAAACATGGACTGAGCTAAATGAAGCTCCAGGAGTTTTCGGTTATGGAGCTTCAGTGAGAAAAATCGGTAATTATTTATATTTTTTAAGAGGAGCATCGACCTCAATATTGTACAAATACAAAATTAGTACCAATTCTTGGGTAGTGCCTAACTGGAATTTATTTGGAGGTTGGTGGCGGGGAACAGATAACCGAAATTTTGGTGATGGGGCTGATATGGTAAGAGGCGAGGGAGATAATTTATACATAACCAGAGGCGGTTATGATAATTTGTTTGTTAAGTATAATGGAACAACCGGCGAGGTTACAAAATTGGCAGATGTACCAGCTGGAATATATCGGGGATCGGAGTTAGTTTATGACAACGTAGCTAAGAAAATATATGCGTCGACAAGCATAAATGATAAAAAGTTTTTAGTATATGATGTTGAAAGCGATAATTGGAGTCAGGTGGTGGGAGGAGGGGGGACATTGCCCACAGACGCTGGGGAAGGGTCGGCACTAGCATTTGACGGTAGTGAATTTATTTATCGTTTGCGCGGAGGAAATACAAATACATTTCATCGATTTTCGGTAAATACGGGCTTGTGGACAACTCTTCCTAATACACCTGCAGCTATGCAGTATGGAGGGGATTTAGTTAAAAATGGAGATTATATGTATGCCACCCGGGGAGTGGGAACAACGGCTTTTTATAGGTTTGGGCCACTGTCGGGAGTAGGGGTGTGGACTTCAGCCCCAACGGTTTCCTATTTACCTGCAGGTGCCGTATTTAACTATGATGGGTTTTTGGCGGGCAACGGGAACGGAACAATAATTGGATGCCGGGGAGGAAATACAGCTAATTGTTTGCGCTATTCAGTAGCTGGAAATAGTTGGACAGATGTGGGGGTGAGTGCGCCGGCACAAGTGACTTATGGTGGTGCGGGCGTGCTTAATCAGGCGGGAGACAAATTGTATATGATTGCTGGGGCCGGAACCAATACATACGCCAATGGTATTTACTCGTATGTAATACCCACAGCCAATTCAGCTGTTGGGGAAAGTGGAACGTATATTTCTCCGGTATATGATTTGAATACAATTTATAAAATTGCCAATCTTGAGATTGGGTATAGCGGTGCCCTGAATTCTAGTATGGTGGCTTACACCAGAACTTCTAATGATGGAGTGAACTGGGAAGGGTGGAATTTGGTGTCTTCCGAGAAAAAGGTAGGGAATATGTATAGTTATCGAGTAGTGTCAGGTGCAAAAAGGTATTTTCAGTTAAAGTTAGAGTTGACCTCGGGGGACGGGATATATTCAGGAGTTGTGGATGGATATAAGCTTAATTATTATCAGGATGACCAGGAACCTATTAATTCCGTTGTGTTAAATGCTTTTGAAAATGTGGGAATGGATACCACCTTGGTATCTGGGACTTTTTATGGAACAACGGCACCGTATTTCAGTTGGCCTCAGGTTGGGCAAACCGGAGCGGCGACTGACGGAGAGGGAGGAAGCGGAATTCAGGGATACTTTGTGTACTTTGGACTCGGGGCTACTGCTGATCCGAAAGTGTATGGTTCTTACGTAACGACTAATACTTATGTGGGGGCGACAATGACTACTGGTAAAAACTATTATTTTCGGATGAAGGCAAAAGATTGGGCAGGAAATGTGGCCAGTGAAGTAGGAAGCACATTTGTTTTTGGCTTTGACGCATCGGCTCCAAGTAATCCGGTAACAATTACGTCCGACCCGCAGGGGTATACGGCAACGAATAACTATAGTTTTTATTGGAGTGGGGCAGGTGATACGGGAGCAGGTGTGGCGGGATATTATTATAAAACTGGAGCAGTGGGAGCAAGTGAGGTATACACCGTAGGTACTTCTGTGGTTGGGATTACAGCATACCAAACAGGGACGAATACGTTTTACGTTAAAACAAAGGATCAGGCGGGAAATGTGTCTGACTATTCAACAGCTTCGTATTACTATAGCGCCACAGCACCGGGCGCTCCTAGAGATTTAGTACTGACTTACCCGGAGGTGGGAACGAGTAATACGGTAAACGAATTTGCGTTTAGTTGGTCGACTCCTGACCCGGATACTTATTTTGGACAGCAATCAGGCTTGAGGTATTACTATTCTTTTAACGAAACACCATCGGTGAGTAATACTAATGAAATTGGATTGTCACTAACCTATTTATCGAAAGGAGCTTATGCTACCAGAAAAGGTACAAATACACTTTATGTAGTTGCAAAAGATGAGGCGGGGAATATTGATTATCGAAATTTTGCCGATATTGACTTTGTAGCTGAAACTGCGGCTCCGGGAATGCCTCGTAATATTGATATTTCAGACGTGTCCATTAAAGAAACCAATAACTGGCGGTTGGCTTTATCTTGGGATACCCCTGAGGCTACAGGATCGGGGGTGGCAACTTATAAAATATATCGATCTGAAGAAGCGGGTGCTAGTTGTACTGGAGATATGACTGGTTTTTCGAGTACAGCAACATCGTCGGTGACTTCGTATGTAGACCCGGAACTGGAGCAAGTGGCTTATTACTATTGTGTTAAAGCGTGTGACTCAACCAATGAATGTGGGGCACCGTCAGACACAGTAACGCTTAAGCCAGATGGAAAATGGCGGGTTCCCCCGACATTAACTTCAGAGCCCACAGTAGTTGTAAAAACAAAATCAGCAGTAATTGACTGGACAACAAACCGAAAAAGTAATTCTTTTGTGAAATATGGGAAGAATTCGGGGGATTACGGTGATGAGGTAGGGTCTTCAGATCAAGTCAGCAGTCACAGTATAAGCTTGACGGGTTTGGATCCCGGAACGACTTATTACTATAAAGTATTGTGGACGGATGAGGATGGTAATACGGGTGAGTCGAGTGAGGGGAATTTTCAGACTAATCCAGCACCGTTAATATCGGCAGTGGCAATTGAGGATGTGGGATTGTATTCGGCTTATGTGAAGTTTAATTTAGCCAATGCGGTAAAGGTTAAAGTGCTATATGGAATAACTACTAGTTACGGGGGGGTGTCTGAACTAACTACTTCAACAACAAGTTCTTTATACACGATGAAAATTGACAACTTGAGTGAAGGGAGTCAGTATCATTTACAATTGGTAGCCCTAGACGATGAGGGAAATACATTTACTTCAGATGATTATTTATTTGAAACACTTCCAGTGCCAAAAATAAGCGGAGTGAAAATTCAACAGGTTAGAGGAGCGCCAACGGCAACAATTAGAGTGGTCTGGAAAACGAATACGGGAGTTTCTTCAGTAATTACCTATTTTCCGAAAGATAATCCGGAGCAGGTTAAAGATCAGATTCAGTTAGCTTTAACCGAAAACCATCAATTAATAATAGATAAATTAGAAGATGATACCCAGTACGTGGTAATAGTTAAGGGAAAAGATGTAGCTGGCAATGAAGCAACGGCCGAGAAAATTGATTTTAAGACATCACTCGATTTGAGAGCTCCGGAAATAAGTGATTTGAGGGCAGAGGGAGTAACCACCGGAGTGGGTGAGCAAGCTAAAGGTCAAGTGGTTATTAACTGGCGAACCGATGAACCGGCATCGAGTCAGGTTGAATACGGTGAGGGAACGGGTACTGATTATTCAAGTAAAACGGCGGAAGAGTCTCGGTTGGCTGAAGACCATGCTTTATCGATTCCTGATCTAAAGCCTGGAATGGTATATCACTTGAGGGTAGTGAGTAAAGACGTAGCCGGTAATGTGGCAGTATCATTTGATAGTATAGTAGTCATACCTAAAGCAACCAGATCGGCTTTGGACTTAGTGGTAAACAGCTTGTCTAAGAGTTTTGGATTTTTTAATGGTTTAACCAAGATAGGAGCTCGATAATGGCTGGGATAATTGAAGTTAAAGATCTTTATAAGAAATTCTTAATTGGCAAACAAGAAGTTGAGGTAATTAAGGGTATAAGCTTGAAAATTAATGAGGGAGATTTTGCGATTATTTTTGGACCTTCGGGATGTGGCAAATCAACGCTTCTTCATTCAGTTATTGGCTTAGAAAGACCAACAAGTGGAATCGTGGAAATTGAAGGTAAAGATATTTATGCAATGACTGAAGATGAAATGGTGTCATACCGGAAGCGGAAAGTGGGCATGGTTTTTCAACAACCGATTTGGATTAAATCATTATCGGTGCTGGAAAATGCGGCAGTACCAGGTAGATTGTTAGGAAAAACCAGAGAAGAGGCAGAAAAAGCGGCGTTTGATAAATTGGCATTAGTAAAATTAGAAAATTGGGGGAACAGGCATCCGAGCGAATTATCCAGTGGGCAGCAACAAAGAGTAAGTTTGGCGAGAGCACTAACGATTGACCCATCGGTGATTATTGCTGATGAACCTACTGGTAACCTGGATACTGTGTCGGGTGATGAGCTTATGGATTTGCTGGGTGCTTTAAACAAAGAAAAAAAGGTGACCATGGTAATGGTGACACACGATTTGGAATACTTGAAATATGCGACTAAACTATTTCATATTATTGATGGAAAACTAGTTGAAGAATATGATCAAAAAGGAGCATATAAAATGGCGGCTAAGTTAAAAACTAAAAAAGGCCTGAGAGGTAAGGTGACAGTACAAGATAGTAACTATTTATCAGGAGGGAAAGCGAATGGTTAAGATTAAAAAAATGCTATTGTGGGGGCCTTCGGTGTTAAGGGTACTGTTTTCCTATTTTGTGTTTATGGTACTGCTATTTTTATATATTTGTCGAGGTGCTTGTCGGTGTGTAAAAATGAACAGGTTAATGATCTTTCTTGAAAAGATCATGGACGTAGTGGATGGAAAGAAAGACGGTGATGTATCCCGGGTTTACTTAATGGAACTGGCATTAAGAAATTTGAAGGCAAAAAAGACAAGGGCGGTAGTGACAATCGGAGGGGTGGCATTAGGTGTGGCGGCGATTGTATTTTTGGTGTCGCTTGGTTACGGGCTGGAAAAAATGGTAATTAGTAAAGCAACTAGACTCGATGAGCTAAGAATTATTGATGTGGGGGCGGGTGAGGTGGCTTCGGCAAGAATCAACCAAGATACTATTAATCGGGTAAGGCGGATGAAAGGAGTTGAGGGGGTAGCTCCAATGGTGGCGATGGTAGCTAAGGTCCGCTATCAAAAATCGGTGGCGGATGTTATGGCTTATGGAGTGGAGGCGGAATACCTTGACTCTGTGGGAGCTAAAATTATTAGTGGAGAAAAGTTCCAGAAACGAGCGGTAAGTGTAGATGACCGAGTTGGTTGGGTAGCCGGGGTAGAAGTGGAGAACAGTGATATTAAAACCGGTGACAAAATAACATCTGGGTTGGTTGGTTTTCAGGTAGGTCCAGAAGATCAGGTTGGGGTGTGGAAAGACTGCCAGACGCAATCAGAATTTTTAGGAGTAATTATTAGAGGAGAGGGGGAATATGTGGGTGAAGAGGTGTGGGGAGATCATTATGAAGACAATGAAGGTATGGGGAGTAAGGGGAGGTCGAAAGAAGGAAAAAACATGGGAGTGTGGTTAAGGGCAAAAGTTCCTTTGTGGGTAGAGGATGGAGAAACATTTGTTCCCAGGCTTGAGGGAAGTCGGCAACTATGGTCGGTGGGGTGTCTGATGAAGACTGGAGTGATTTTTGGCAGTAGACAAATGAGTGGTTATGAGACTTTGGAGGATTATTTGGGTGGGGAGGCGGAAAAGGTGGTTAATGCTAACATTTTGGGTGTAAGCACTGAAGCGAGCGCGAGCAGTGAAAGCACCGAAAACTTATTTGAAACAGTGGTAGCAACTGATTCGTCTGGAGTTGAGTGGGTGGAGCTTAAAAAGATAGGGAAGGTTGCTGAAGAGGAAAAGTTAAAGTTTAAAAATTCAGTTTGGGGGGAGTTGTATGTATCGACTGCTGCGACTAGACTGTGGGGGCTTACAAAAGAAGAGGTGGTAGGAAAAACACTAGGTGTTTCATTTATTGTGCCTGATGGACTGATGTCCGGGGCTAAGGGTAAACTGGTGAGTGAAGAGGCTGAGTTTAAAGTAGTCGGAGTGGTGGATGATGAAGAGGCTGGATATTTTTATTATCAGTTGGCAGATGCAATGAGCTTGGGAGTGGGGAATTTTTCCCAACTTAAAGTAAAGCTGGCAAGCAAAGAAAATGTAGCCGAAGTGAGAAACAAAATAGAAACCTTGGGATTAAAAACAGCCTCAACATTAGATACTGTGGCTGAAATTGAAAAATTATTTGGCACTTTGAGGATACTTTTAGGATTTTTGGGGGCAATTGCCTTAGCAGTGGCAGCGCTGGGAATGTTTAACACAATGACTGTGTCTCTTTTGGAAAGAACTAGAGAAGTGGGGGTGATGAAGGCCATGGGAATGTTGTCTGATGACGTGAGGGAGTTGTTTTTAGCAGAGTCAATGATCATGGGTGTTGGGGGAGGATTGTTAGGTTTACTATTGGGCTGGGGAGGCGGAAAACTGTTATCGATAGTGTTAACTTCGATTTCGGTAGTTAAGGGACAAGGAGTAATAGACATTAGTTCGGTACCGGTGTTTTTGGCGGTGTTTATTGTGGGTTTGTCCGTGGTGGTAGGAATACTTACAGGATGGTACCCTAGTAAACGGGCAAGACAAATTTCGGCTCTAAATGCGTTGAGGTATGAATAGCACAAGCTGACTAAATTATTTGTTGGTTATATTTGAAGAGAAATAGGCAAAAACATTTTGGGAAATAGATTGAATGGTTTTTTCCAATACCGGGAAATCAACATTTCCTCGGGTCATGATACAAATTAAATAGGGGGATTTGGGGTAATAAACTATGCCGCAATCATGCAATTGGTGCTGGTAATTATCAGAATAGCTTCTTTCGCCAAATTTGTGAGCAATTTTTATACTTTTGGGGGTAACAGTGTTGAGACCTTTATTGTATTCAACCCTGGTTAGTATACCAAGTGCTTTTTCTGACATTTCAGGAGAAAGATAAGAGGCATTGTATAAAATTCGGAAAAATGAAGCATATTGACGAACCCCTAAATTGTTACCTAAAGGATGCTGATAAGTTTGAGTTAAGTCAACATCAAGGTCACTAAAGAGTTTTTGGATTTTTTCAGTTCCAAGGTGTTCTGTTAACAGGGAAAACGCATCATTGTCTGAATGGATAATCATTCTTTCAATTAGATCTTCTATAGTGTAGCTTTCAGAAGGGGTCAGGGTAACTTCCGGGGCGATGTTAGGAGTTTCTAGCTTAGGGGTGGGTTTATAAACTAATTTATTACTTAGGACGGTTGGATCTGATTCGGCCATTTTAAAATATGCCATCATAATCGGGACTTTAATAAGTGAAGCAGGTGAAAACAGTTCGTCTTGGTTGACTCCAAACCAGGGACCGTTATTAAGGTCGCGAAAATAAACTGAAATTAATTCCAAACTATTGTTTTTAGTTAGTTGACTTATTTGGTTTTGAATTTGTTGTTTAAGGGGAGCAAGCAAAGTTAGTTGACTAGAATCAGGTTCACACTCAACTAGTGGACTAATGAGCTGATAGTTACCAGGACGGCGCACAGATCGGGAAGTGCTAATAATTGGAGAATTACTTAAATAAAAATGTAAAGCCAGGGAAACGACGAGGACTAAAAATAAGTCTAGGGCGGTAAAGCGGCGATGAATAATTATTTCTTTTATAGTCAATTAGTTGATTATAATCGAAAGTAATAAACAATGGTTTGTGTGATTAATATTGGGTAATAGATAAGGTGTGTGATAAAATTTCAGATACAAAATGGCACAAATATTTAAAGACCTGGAAAAAAAGTGGCAGAAATATTGGCGGGAAAATGAGGACATGTTTTCGGCCAAAGAAAATACTGATAAACCTAAAAAATACGTTTTGGTAGAGTTTCCTTATCCATCAGGAAGTGGATTACATATTGGCCACGCGTTTGCGTTTACTGGAGGAGACGTTTACGCTAGGTTTAAGAGAATGAGCGGGTATGAAGTGTTGTTTCCCATGGGGTGGGATGCTTTTGGACTGCCAACTGAAAATTATGCCATTAAAAACAAACGTAAGCCTCAGGAGGTGACGAAGGAAAATACGGATAACTTTAAGGAAGAGATGAGACGGCTTGCCTTTTCCTTTGATTGGAGTCGGGAAGTAAACACAACTGACCCAAAATATTACAAGTGGACCCAGTGGATCTTTATTCAATTATTTAAGAATGGGCTGGCTTACAAAGAGGAAATGCCCATAAATTGGTGCCCGAGTTGCAAAATTGGGCTGGCTAATGAGGAAGTAACGGATGGAAAATGTGAGCGGTGCGGGGCGGAAGTGGAGCGACGGACCATTAGTCAGTGGGTAGTGAAGATTACTAAATACGCCGATCGACTGCTAAGTGGACTAGAAAAGACCGATTTTATTGATAAAGTTAAAGCGGCACAAATTAATTGGATTGGGAAATCTGAGGGGGCTAAGATAAGATTTAAAATTAAAGATAAACAAGATGTGTTGGAGGTTTTTACCACTCGACCAGATACTCTTTACGGGGCTACTTTTATGGTTATTTCACCTGAGCATGAAATTGCTTTAAGGCTGGGTAAGAATAATCAAGATATTAAGGAATATCAAAAAATAGCTCGAAGTAAGAGTGAGATGGAAAGAACTGAGTTGAGTAAAGAAAAGAGTGGTGTCTTTAGTGGGCTTTGGGCAATTAATCCAGTAAACAACAAAGAAATTCCAATCTGGGTGTCTGATTTTGTTTTAGTAAGTTATGGGACCGGGGCAATAATGGCGGTACCGGCACATGATCAGAGAGATTTTGATTTTGCCAAGAAGTTTAAATTGGAAATTATTCCTGTTATTGAATCGGGACAAAAATGGGATTATTCAAAGACAGCGTTAACAAGTGTAGATGAAGGAAAAATGATTAATAGTCCTGAGTGGAATGGATTAATACCAAGTGAAGCTATAAAAGTAGCTATTGATTGGGCAAAGGAGTTGGGGATTGGAGAAGCGACTAGTAGTTATCACTTGCGGGATTGGATATTTAGTAGACAACATTATTGGGGAGAGCCTATACCAATGATTAATTGTGAAGAGTGTGCCCGCCAGGGCGGGCAGGGCTGGGTACCTGAGAAAGAGGAGAACTTACCGGTCGTGTTACCAGAAGTTGACGCCTATGAACCAACAGATAGTGGTGAGTCACCTTTGGCAAAAATGACGGATTGGGTTAAAACGACTTGTCCGGTGTGCGGAGGCGATGCTAAAAGAGAGACTGACACTATGCCAAACTGGGCTGGGTCTGATTGGTACTTTTTGCGCTACACTGATCCATTCAATGATACAGAATTAGCTAGTTTGGATAAGTTAAAGAAATGGATGCCAGTAGATGTTTATATTGGGGGAGATGAACATAACACCCTACATTTGTTGTATTCCCGGTTTATTTATCAGTTTTTGTGGGATATTGGGGCAGTGCCCAAAGAACAACCTGAACCATACTTTAAGAGAATTTCTCATGGGGTGATTTTGGGCCCAGACGGTGCCAGAATGAGTAAGTCGAAGGGGAATGTGGTGATTCCGGGGGATGTGGCGGATATTTATGGCTCTGATGTTTTGAGAATGTATTTGATGTTTATGGGTCCGTATACGGCCACAATAGCTTGGGATGAGAAGACTATTGTAGGGGTTAAAAGATTTATAGAAAAAATTAATACACTTGCCTTGAACGTGGTTGACGAAAGTCAATTGACAAAAGAAATGGTTAGCAATCAAAGAAAGATTATGGCTCGAGCAGTTGATGGTGTAGGCCACGATTTGGAGGAATTTGGATATAACACGGCTATTGCGAAGCTAATGGAAGCGGTTAACCAACTTAGGGGTCAAAAAGTTAGTCTATTAGTATTTAAAACACTATTGATACTATTAGCTCCTTTGGCTCCGTATACGGCTGAGGAATTATGGAGTCAGGTGAGGATTGAGACTGATATCCAATCAGTTCATTTAGCCGATTGGCCAAAAGTAGAAAAAGAAACTGTTGACCAAAATGAAATTAAAACTATACCGGTGGCGATTGACGGTCGGGTGAGAGGACAGCTGGAGTTAAGTTTAAATGACTTAGAAAATGAATCTGAAGTGTTGGACCTGGCTAAACAATTAAATACGGTTAAGAAATGGATGGAGGGGAAGAGGGTAATTCGGGAAGTGTACGTAAAGGGGAAAATGGTGAATTTGGTAACTGTGTGAAACATTACATCTAATTGTTTCACTTGGTAGTATTTTTGTTAAAACAACAGTCAATCAGAACATTTAGCAATAGTAAGAAGTGTTTGATAACCAATTTCTATATATGTTTATTACGAAGTTTAGGCACATTTCTTTCATATTACTTACGGCAGTTTAATGTGGATAAAATTTCAATATTTTTTACACTTTTTTGGGTGGTTAACTCTTCAGAAACAGATGAAGAGAAAAATAATATAGTGTGGTCAAATATTGTAATAGTTGGTGCGGATGATAAAGAGAATTTTTAACAATAAGTTGTTGAGGGTAAGTAGATTAGCTTAGAAAGCGGTAAATATGATACATTCAAGCAGGTGATTGATAGTTATTAAACAAAAATATACAGATATCTGGTACGGTATATATATACCGACTAGTTATGCGGTTAAGCAAAAGTAAGATAGCGGAATAAATAAGGAGATAAATATATGAGATGCGGTATATACTTGAAAAGAGAAGTGGAGACTGCGGTAAATAGCAAAATATAGGTTTAAAGTATCCCCACCAGGAATCGGACCTGGATTTCAGGTTTAGGAAACCCGCGTTCTATCCATTGAACTATAGGGACAACGAAAGTTACAAGTTAATAAATTTTTACAAGTAACTAAGTTCATGTTTTAGGTCGCCTTCGACTCGAAAGCTTTCGGGGCTTAGGCGACCGAAGTTGGGGATACTGGATATCCTTTGACAAGCTCAGGATAGACTTCTAGTCCAGTACCTCAAGTCGGGGATACTGGATTCGAACCAGCAACCTCACGATCCCGAACCGTGCGCGCTAGCCAATTGCGCCAATCCCCGATAATTAGGCTAAAGTTAATACATTGGTCTCTAGCCTAGCTTAAGGCTGATCGTCCTATGGACGAAATTGCACCAATCCTTGTCTACTCCCCATTATTGCTAGGCTACGATGTGCAAGCTCGCCTAGCTAATATAGTAGGTGAGGATAGTATAAACCATAGGAGGCGCAAGGGGTAGGAAAGAGAATTATTAGAAGATAGTATATGAAAGGATAATATAAATTAAATATTGTTGTATTAAGTTTAGTATTGATATAGAAATGTAAAAGATTAGTAAGCTTATTAGCAGAAGATGGTAAGGAATGCTAAGAGTAACTAAGAAAGAATATTTCCTTATTTTAGAAAGAAGGACGAGGGTTAACCAAATTTTAATTGAAAAAGGATAATTGTTAAATAATATATAGTGTTTTCTAATAAATATAATATATAGGTTTTAATTTTTAGTTTAGTAATATTTGACAAAACAGATGACTGTTTTATACTGAGTAATGAATGAAACACAGAGAAACACCAGAACCTTAATTGTCAGTTTTGTAGTGGCCGTAATGGCACTGGTTCCACTGAGGTTTTTGGAGATTGGAAATCAACAGTATACAATGGGTGGCAGTGTAGTTCTGGGAGACCAAATTAATGCAGAAAGCCCGGATTTGGTGAAAATGGAAGAGGATGTAGAAATGGTATCGTTTGAAAATAGTCAGGCACCGTTGTTTGAAGCGCCTTATGATGAAATAGAAGAAAATGGGTGTTTGAGTGCCCATGTAGTGGAGTCTATTAGTACAACTTTAATTGATGAAATTGATTTGGGGAATATCAGTAATAATCAGGTGAGAGATAATTTAGCCAAAATTGATCAATTACAAACATTAGTGTGTAGTGAAAACTAAAGTTAGCGAATTGAAATTGCGTAGAGGTTGGTAGGCGCGCCGGGGTAGGGGGAAGCCAGAACAATGAGTTGAGAACCGTCGGCTGATTGACTGACTTGGTCGGCAGTAAAATTACCTTTAAAAAGTGGATGAAGATTAGTTCCGTCAGAATCCATTACCGCGATTTCGCCGGATTTAATCAGAATTAGATTGGTGGTGTTGTTTAGCCAAAAGTATTTTGTGTAACTATCAAGATTAATCTTGAAATTATTCCCGGTATTTAAGTCGTAAACATAATATCCGCTTAGGATCAGGGTATTGGTTGAAAGAGTTGAGGTAGGAACTGGTGAGCGGGTTGGGTTAATTAGGGCTGAGCTTGTTGCTGATTGGTAAAGTATTTGGTCTCCGGAGGTGGAAATTTGAACTTGTGAGGCAGATGTTGAAGCAGTAAGGGGTTTAATAAACAGTGGAAGACGTAATAAATTTTGGCCTATTATGCGGGTTTCTTGGGTGGCCCAGCGGGAACTTATGAGATTAAGCTGGGTGGTAACATCAAAGACTTGGTCGGTGGTGCTTGGTCCGGTTAGGGTAAATAAATAATTATTGTTAGGGGAAATGGCCAAGATTTCATTAGAATCAGGAGAAAATTTAAAGGTGAATTGGGTCCAATCAATGCCGGGAAGTGGGGCTGAGAGGCGGCGTGTTTGGTAACGGTTGAGATTGAGGGGGTTATCGCCGGTTTCAAGTAGGAATAAGCCGTTTTCGCGCTCAGCCGAAGCACTAGCAACGGCATATACCATGCGAGTGCCATTGGGGGAGACAGTAAAATTGATAGCTCCAGAAACAGTGATTGGTTTAAGATCAGGCGCTAGTCGATAAAGGTAGACATCAGCCACAGTCACTAACTCGCGGTTAATATCGACCGTTTTTGACCAGGGTAAAAAGCCGTCTTTGGATATTCTCAGGTGATATTGGCCTGGAAGTAAATTGACTGTATCATCGGTGGCAGTAGTTAAGTGGTCGTTTATATAAACTGAGGCAGCTTTGGGGGTAGAAACAAGAGAGAGTAGACCTGTGGCTTCAAGTCGAGGTTGGGAGGTTAAGTTAAGGCGATAGCCACGCCCCAGAACTGATAGAAGATAGGTACCACAAACAATAAAGGTAAGAACTGAGAGGACTACAATTAAACTTTTTCGGTCAGATGGGGCAGACATTGACTTAGTATAGACAAGAAAGTACTGGTTATCAAGGAAGATGAGGAGCTGTAAAATGAAGTAATGAAATTGAGGGCAAAAATTGGAGTTGACTTAGGAACAGCAAATACTAAGATTTGGCTAAAAGACCAGGGGTTGGTTTTAAACCAACCATCAATTGTGGCGGTGTCGGCGGTGGACGGACGGGTACTAACAGCCGGAACTGAAGCGTCGGAGATGGTAGGTAAGACTCCGGATTATATTGAAGTAAGTCGGCCAATGTCGGAGGGTGTGGTGGCTAACTTTGAGGTGGCTAAGGCAATGATGAACTATTTTTTGAGGCAATTAATGGGTAGGTGGTGGTTTTTTGGACCCGAGGTGGTGGTAGCAGTGCCCAGTGGAGCTACCGAAGTGGAGTTAAGGGCGGTAGTTGATGTAATGCTTGGAGCCGGAGCCAGTAAGGTGGATTTGATCGATGAGCCGGTGGCAGGGGCGGTGGGGGCTAAGATCCCTGTGGCTGAGGCAAAGGGAAATTTGCTAATGGACGTAGGTGGAGGGTCAACTGAGGTGGCGGTGATGGCTCTTGGGGGGGTTGTGTCACAAAGTTCGATTAGAATTGGGGGAGATAAACTGGATGAGGCCATTGTGGGCTACTTAAGAAAGAAGCATGGATTACTGGTTGGACTGGCGACAGGAGAATTTATTAAAAAACAAATTGGCAGTGCTATAAAGCCCAAGAAAAACGAGCTACTTGAGGTTTCAGGTAGAAATATAGCCGACGGTTTACCCAAGAAAGTAATGGTGGGAGCAGATGAAATATATGGAGCGATGGCTCCCATATTGGAAATAATGGTGGAAACAGTTCGTTCAACACTGGAAGTAACGCCTCCGGAACTGGTGGCAGATGTTTTGGACAGGGGAATTGTGTTGTGTGGGGAAGGGTCAAAACTAACAAACTTTGAAACTTTAGTGACCAGGGAAATTGGGGTACCGGCTCACTTGATTGGAGATCCGGAATTAGGGGTAATTAGGGGAATAGGAGCAGTAGTTGATAACCGAGAAAAGTATAGTGATATATTCCGATAATAGGGATTAGAGTAATATTTATATTGTTATTATTTATTTATATTTATTTTTGGGTTTAGGGTAATATAAGTGGAGTTCATATTATTAAATGGTTATTGAATAAATATTTTGTCTTATACCTTAAAATCCATTAATATTTGTGTATACAAATTGTACTCTATATAGTTTAACTAAATTGAACAAGTAAGATTCAAAGTATAACCTATAGAAAAACACTACTTATGAGATGATGTATTAAAGTATGTTAAGTAATATAATTGGCTATTGTGATAAGTTATTAAGGTCAAAAAGATGTATTAAAAGCGTAGGGAAGCAAGAGGACGTAAAATTTCTTGCAAAAACGGTTTTAAACCAGGTTGGGATATGAAAATGAAGCAGAAGGGATAAGATTTTTAGGTATAGAATACTGGATAGAAGAGATAAACTTTTGGAAAGAATGGCATAAATAGAATATTGTTGCTTTTAGCAGACCAAGTAATAGATTGATAATACTTAAGATAGAGACAGGTAAGAGATGAGAAAGCGGTATAATTTGGCATGAGAGGAGCGAAATGGGAGAAAATCGAGGGGGTAAATTTATGGTGGGGCACCAAGGAACAAGCCTTAAAAATGGTTGGGGGATGGATAGTTAGTGGTGGAAAAAGAAAGAGAGTAGCTACTGTAAACCCCGAGTTTGTGATGCAGGGGTTGAAGGATGAGATGTTTTTAAAGACTTTAGAAAAGATTGATTTGAAGGTAGTCGATGGGGTAGGTTTGTTGTGGGCTAAAAGAGTGGGTAAGGGTGGTTTGCTGGCAGGGCTCAGTGAGGGTATGAATATATTTAGGGGGGGGAAAAAGGAGGGGTTGGTGCCAGGTGTGGAGCTAGCAGAAGGGTTAATTGAGCTGGCTTACCAAAAAAGATGGAAGGTAATGCTGGTTGGAGGTTGGGAGAATAGAGCTCAAAAGGCGGCCGACAAGTTTAGCGATAAATACCCAGGATTAAACATACGGGCGATTGAAGGAGAACCGAAAATGAGTCACAAAGAAACAATAAGGCATATTAACGAGTATTCACCTGACGTTTTATTGGTAGCTATGGGTATGAGAAAACAGGAAGAGTGGGTGGAAGCTAATATGGATAAGCTGGATTTTGGGGTAGCGGTTGGAGTGGGGAGGAGTTTTGATTATTGGTCGGGTGAGTTAAAGCGGGCACCGGGGTGGGTTCGAAAAATGGGACTGGAGTGGCTGTATAGTTTGTATAAGGAGCCGAAGCGGTGGAGGCGCCAGTTGGCACTGTTGAGATTTGTGAGTAGGGTGGTGGGTAGAAATAGTTAAAACCCGAGGAGTTTGATTTCGAGCTTGAGATCCAGATTGAGTTTAGACTTGGCAACGGATCTGACTTTATCAATTAAGGACATAAAATCGGCGGAAGTGGCGCCACCCTGATTGGTAAAGATGTTGGCATGCTGGGGGCCGATTTGGGCACCACCGATAGTTAGGCCTTTGAGGCCAAGTACTTGGTCGATTATCCAGCCAGTGGACTTTTGCTCTCCCCAAATGGGCAGACATTGGTCAAGTGTCGGATTTTGAAAGACTGAACCGGCTGAATTCATGGGTTGGACTTTTGATTTTTGAGCAATCCAGGCGGCGGCTGTAGTTTTGGCCCGAGCGACATCACCCTGATATAAATTGAAAGTTGCTTCAAGGATAATCCAATCCGGGTGGGATTGAAACTCGGAAGTATCGTAATCCCACTTTAAGTTAGAGACTGGTTGGATGACAGTTTGACCGCTTTTTAGGTCGAGGTAGGTAACGGACTTTAGAAACTGGTTAAGGTGGTAATTACCCCCATGTATGTTGTAGTAAATGGCTCCACCAATAGTTCCCGGGATATAGGCAAACCATTGAAGACCGGTAACGCCGTGATTAAGTAAAAAGTTTAAGGCGTAGGGCAAGGGGGTGCCGGAAGTGATAGTTACTTCAACTGGCGGAGAGTCTGATTCGTCGTAGCCAATTTTGGTGAAATCCAAATAATCTTGAGGGTTATCCTCGTGCCGAAGAGCTTGATTAGAGAGCTTGGTGACGGACTGAAACTGAGGGTTGTTATGAATGGTAACAGTGGTATCAGTATTGTGAAGTGCAATGCCTTTTATGCCGGAGTCGGAAATTAAAACGTTGGAGCCGTTGCCAATAAGGGTAGGTGTGACAGAATTTAGCTTTAAAAGTCGCAGTAGGCTCTCAAACTGATGATGGGAGGTGGAGTGGATATAGAGATCGGCGGGACCGCCAATTTTTAGGGTAGTAACTGGGGATAGGTTGAAATTTGTTTTAACCACTAGTTGGGAAAAATCTTTGGTTATTTGACTAATTAGTGGTGAATAGTCCATTACCAATTTTAGTGGTAAGAGGCAAGTAAAGCAAATTTATATAGGTTAGGTATGAGGGTCAAACTAAATTCATTGTATTTTGTCTTATAACATAGTTATATTTTGAATTTGTAATTATATAGGTTTTTAGTGTGGAAAAGTTGAAAAAGTATCTACGTCCTATAGTGTTTATAAATTAAATTTAGCCTTAAATTTGGTAATATTGAGTATGATTTTAGGAATTGACCCGGGGGTAGCCAATGTTGGGTGGGCGGTAGTCAATGAAGGAGTTTTAATTGAAGGAGGAGTGATTGTGACTGGTAAAGATCAGGAAGGAGGCCAGAGATTAAAGAAGATTAAATTGGAATTGGTCGAAATCTTGGAAAGATATCAAATAAAGGCCGCGGGACTGGAAAGTTTGTATTTTGCCAAAAATGCTAAATCGGCCATTAAAGTAGCTGAGGCAATTGGAGTAATTAAGCTAACTATTGCTGAGGCTGGAATAGGTTTGAAAGAATTAACACCATTACAAGTTAAAATGGCGATTGTTGGGTATGGTCGGGCGGAAAAAAGACAAGTACTAGAAATGGTAAAAATCATGCTTGGGGGCCAGGAAGTATTGGGCCCAAGTCACGTGGGGGATGCAGTGGCAGTAGCTCTTACGGTGGAGTTGGGATTTAGGAGTGAAATGTTATGACAAAATTAAGATTTTTAAACCTATAACAGAGTTGATCTAGTTGATTATATTTACTTTACGAGGACATAATCTTAGACTGTGTAAGTGATTTTATATATAAGTAGTAAGAGGATTAAATGAGCAAGACTTGGCGGGGTAGCTGGGGAGTAGTTCAAGTACCTTTAATTGTAGGAATGGTGATAATGGCCCTAGCTTTGCCCGTGGCTTTAAAATTAGGTAGCCAGAATCAAGACACTCGAAACCTAGCGGCTTTACCTGGTTGTAAATATTGTTCGGGAAACAGTTGCGTTAATCGTTCGGGAAGTTGCAATCCTGATTTTAATGGCTGTGAGAGTAACGCTAATTGTAGTGGGGGCAGTTGTGTTCCAAATTGTGCTTGTGCCACAAACTTGTGTAAAGGATTGAGCTGTGACAATGGTTGTGGAGGAACGTGTTATGGAGCAAAAACTTGTGTGATTGCGACTCCAGCGCCCGATCCAACTCGGGCCCCGACAACTCCTCCTCGGGATTGTAATACGGCAGCAACTCAGGATTGTAATTGGAATGGGAAACCGGGTACTCAGAGGTGTAATGCCGAAGGTAAGTGGGGAGATTGTCAAGCTAAAAATCCATGTTCGGGAGAGTGTTTGGCTTATGCTAGTAGTTGTTCATCCGTTGGGCGGGTTGGAGCCGGAGGGGATTGCGCCGGGGGAGTGTGTTGTGGGGGGGCATTACCGACAAATACTCCAACGTTAACTCCAACTCCGACTAAACCAACTCAAAGCTGTGATTCTGTAGGTAGTAAGTGTTGTTTTGGCGGAGTGGAACCGTGGTGTGAAGGTGGCCTGATTGAAAGTAGTATGGACCCTGATAACTGTTTGTGTAGAGCGGCAGCAACTCCAACTCCTACAGCTACTAAACCAACCCCAACCCCAGTTCCACTATGTAACATAGGGGATAAAGAGTGCGCCGGAGCAACCGTACTAAGAACTTGTTACTCGCCGGAACCCGGAGAATTTTTATGGAAAACCAGTGTTTGTGAGGGCGGATGCAATATGGAAACGAATGCTTGTAATCCTAGTCCAACCCCTACTAAACCAGTACAAACGCCTACGCCAATGTGTACGATTGGAGAAAAAGAATGTGTGGGCGGAGTACTGCGAACCTGTTACTCACCTGCCCCGGGAACACTAGTGTGGAACACATCAGTTTGCGAGACCGGATGCAAAACCGGAGCGAGCGAGTGTAACCCGACACTCACTCCAACTGTAAGCGGGCGACCGGCACCAAAGGGAAGTTATCGGAGGCCAAAAGGACTATGAGAAGTAAAGGGTTGGCTCAAATTCCGATACTTATAGTAATGCTAGTTATGGCCGTGGCCACTCCGGTAACACTGAAACTAATTCAAAATAGCCAGGATATAAGAAACAGAGCCATGGAGGCAATACCGGAGGCGGGTGGAATTGATTGTGGGAGCATTGAATCTAATTCTGAGGGAACTTGTAATTTTACGGACAGTGAGGGGGAGGGACACTACGATTGCGGACCGATACAGGAGTACTGTAGTAAAAATGTGGGGGTTGGAGCAACGCCGACACCTGAAATTGTTACCAGTTGTGCTACTTTAGGAAGCAAGTGTTGCTATGGGGGAACAATAACTTATTGCCAAGGAGGATTTAAAGTCAGTTCGAGTAGTCCTGATAATTGCTTGTGCCGGGCGGCGGTAACGCCGACCGTTGGTCCGACTTCTGGCGCTAGTGTTTGTGAAGACGGTGCGACTAATTGTTCTGAAGACAATAAGTCATTACTAGTGTGTCAGGGAGGGAAATGGAGCAGTAACCAGATTGCCTGTGCCCAGGGGTGTGCCGGAGCTCCGGGAAATTCGACTTGTAAAGATATAGGAGTATGTTCGGAGGAGCAAACCAAGTGTAATAGCGACAAAACTGCGGTAATGTATTGCGTTTATGGGTATTGGAGTTCGACACCGGTTAAGTGCCCCAATGGCTGTGTTGAAAACGGGAGCGGAGCGGGGTGCTCTGAGGAAAAACCAGCCAATAATTGTCCATGGTATGCCAAAGAAGTTCAGTGTGTGGGTGATAATAAGACTTTTGACAAGTCTGATTGTCAGGCAAACGGGGATTGTTGTTGTTATGTGAACGGGAAACCAACGGAGGTACCGGTGGCTTGTGGGGCTCTGTATTTACAATGTAACCCAGCGGCTGATACGGATAATAAGTGCCTTGATGGTAAGTCACACCATTGTGGTAATGATTGGTGTTGGCATTATGATCCGACTAAGTTGGGAGGAATTACCTGTGTTGCCCCGCCGACTCCGACACCACAGCCTGGAAGTGTTAATACGCCTTGGAAGCCACCAGCTGGCTGTATATCCAGAAGTGGACCAACACAAGGTAGATGTAACAGTTCCGGGTCAGTATGTTGTGACCAAAATGAAAAATGTAGTAACACACCTTACGGCTACTATTGTGCTCCAAAAAAATACGAAGATTGTAGGGTGGGACAGACTGCCTGTGGGTCTGATGGTAACGCTGTATATTTATACGGTTGTGATAGCTATGGCAATATGACTAAGATTGCCAGATGTAGCTTGGGTTGTAATGCTACAGGGACGGCGTGTAAGTCAGCAAATTGTACGCTTGGATCTAAACAATGCAATCCCAGTGGCTACCACTTGGAAACGTGTCGGGAATATTCGAGCGGAGGGAGTTATTGGAATATTGAATCTTGTGGATTTGGTTGTGAAACGGTAGCCGGAGGTGGGGCACGATGCAAGGCAAATATGTGTGCACCCGGAGAAAAAGTTTGCGAGGGAGGAGTGTTGTATACCTGTAGTTCGGACGGAAAGGAAAGGAGTGGTTTTTGGTGTTCTTCAAATATGTGTAAGAATGGTAAAGAGTGCGCTACTCTGGGAACTATTAGTCCGATTAGTTCCGGAACTATTGCTTGTTTTCCGATTGGAGGCAGTTGTGGCTCTATTGGAAGATTGCCCGCGACGGGGTGTAAACAATGTTCGGGAATTTGTTGCGGGGGGCTTGTATCTGATAAAGACTTGGTATGTAAACCAGGGGAAACAATGTGTGAGGGTGGCATTTACACATTTTGTAGTAGTGACGGACTGACTTTAGATAAAGTTAAATGTTCATCCGGGTCTTGTGATGTAACCGGTAAAAAATGTAAACCTTTTGGTACCGGAGGAACATGCGTGTTTGGGCCTTCAAGTTGTTCTAAGCTAAATCCTCCGAGATTAAGTTCAAATGGGTGTGGCAATAGTTGTCCGGTTGGTAGTGCGGTTTGTTGCGGTGACGAAATTTCCCAGAAGTATCAAGTCTGTGAAAGCGGAAAAAGTAGGTGTATTGATGGGGTGTATTATCGTTGTCGAGATGACGGAATGGGGGAGGATTATGCGGTTTGCAAATCCCGTCAATGTAGAGCTGATGGAAGCAATACTTGTATGCCATACGAATATGTGGAAGCACAGTTTACTCAATGGACTAATGTGGGGACTGAAGCACTAGCTGGAAAACAATCAACATTATTGGAGATTTGTAAAACGAAAATTGGGTTAAGCCCAATTGAGGCAGGGGCTACATGCGGAAGTTTAAGTTATGAGGAGTTAGTTAATAAATTTATGCCTGATAGCAAAGATGAACTGATTTTGGCTTATAAGAGTAAGAATGCGATCGATCTTAAGAACGCTATGGATATGGCCTTGTTGGTTGAAGATTTGCGTAAGCAAGGATACACTCCAGATCAGATTATTGCTAAGGTCGGGGCAGATGCTTACTACAGCAAATACTCCACGGCCAAAACTGATGAAGAAATAAGGAAAGAGATAATTGCTATCTATGGTGTTGCGCCAGCACTACTAAGCTGGACTGACGAGGAACTGACGAAGGCTAAGTTAAGTCCGGAAACTATAGCATTGTACAAAAGAGTTAAGGCGGAAATTGCTGCCGAAATTTCCAACCGAAAAAGGTTGGGGAATGATTGGAAAAGTAAGTGTTTGGCTTTAAAACTGACTGATTGTAATAAGGCTAGTGAAGAAGCTGGGTACAAAGCTTTAGCGACTGTAGACCCAGGAATGATTGATGTTTACAAAGAGGTAAAAGCTTGTCGAGAAATGGGGGGGACACTTCAAAATTTAGGGTGGGTAACAATAGATGAGGGTGGTTGTCATGTCACGGATAAAGTTGCTGATTTAAAAGGCAATAAAATGCCAATAACCGCGGCGGTTGAAAGGTTACAAAGTCAGCGAGGAATATTCCTGTTTAACCCAATTGAAAACTTTGTAGTATTTAACAATTTAACCAAGGGTAATGTTGCTAAAGGGCAGGATTTAATAACGGATTCTGAAATACGTTTGAGTCGAGCTAAAGCATTGAGTGAGAAATTGGCTCGTGGAGAGGAGTTGGGAGTTGAAGAAAAGGCATATTATGAAACCGATTATAAATTGGACTTAAACTTAAGTGGTCAAGTAACAAGAGGGTGGTTTATGAAATGGTCTCCTGGGTTGGCAGCACCGGTAGGGGCAGTGGTGGCGGCGGGAACAATAGTAGGAACAACCGTATTATCCGGCGGAGCAGCGATACCGGTATGGGTGGCGGGGATTGGGGGGGTGGGTACTGGGATGGGGGTGGGAGCAGCTGCTTGGAGTTTGAGTGATACTATGGTGGCTTGTGCTCACTGGGATGATATAAATTTGCAAAGCAATCCAGAGTGTTTTAGAAAGGCGGCATTTACCGGAGTAATGGCACTTTCTTCATTAACAGGGGGAGCATTGACAGTGGCAAATGCGGGAGTTCAGGGAGCAAGGGTTGCGGGCATGATAGCCAGTGCCAGCCGATGGGCTAGTGTGGCTAAGGTAGCTACAGTTGCTGATATAGTGGCTAGCGCCGGCCAGTTTGCTGTTTTTGGAGACCAATCGATTGAGGCTTTTAAGCAAGGAGATGTGGTGGGAGGAATAATGATGGGGTTAGCTTCGGGCACGTCTATCGGTCGAGGAATTGCTGGAGGGTTAGGTTTAGCGTCAAAGACTGGAATGCCAAAAGTGACTGCATTACTTAATAAAGGGGCGGGGTCTGTGGACACGGTGGCAAACTATGCTCAGGGGTCAATGGTGTGTTTGGGAATGTTATCCGGGCAGGCGGAAATTGCCACCTGTTTACAATCAATGGCCAATGCTGCTTTAACTCATGCCGGTTTGGCTGCAGCTAAAACTCATGTGAACGAAGGGGTAACTGAAATGCCGGATGTTCAAAAAAGAATTGCGGCAATTAGTGATGTTGAAGTGGCTGCGGCAATTAGTAAACGATTAACCCAAGATATGGCCGCAGAAGTGAATCAGGCGGCAAGGCTGACAGATAATGGTCAGGCGAGAGTGGAATCCGCAGAAGTTGAATTTAACAACAAGATGATTGATTTGGACGGACGCCGATCACGAGGAGAAATAACAGATACACAATACGAAAGTGAAATGAAGGTGGTTATAGATCAAAGGGATAAAGTTTATATCGAAGTAATGAGGGATATTGATAAAGTCATTGGGCCGGAAAATGGTTTAGAGGAACGGTTGGTTAGAAAAGTTAAGGATTTAGAATCAATTGAGGTAGCAAAAAAGAAGATTAGAATTGCGGGTGGCGCTGAAGTGGAAGCTAAAGTTACTGCAATTGAAAAGCTGGCCATAAATGCCGCGGAAAGTCGGAAAGCGGTGGACAATAGTTTTGATAGTAAGATGGCATTTTTATCTCCTGATGATGCGGAAGGAATTAAGGCAGCTAGGGCAGAGTGGGAGTTGGAGCAAACCAGAATAAGTCGGACTTTAGAGACTGAGGTGGGGAAAATGGTAAATGAAGAAGCTGTGGAGGTACAGCCAACAGGTGGTTTAATACCAACTGTTAAACCTCCAGAACCAAATGAGACAGAGGGAGGGGGGGTGTTGGAAAATATTGTTAAATGGGTAAAAGGTAAGTTTGGGGGAGGTGGGGCAACGGAGCTTGTAGTGACTCCTGAAGCGAACGAATTAATTACAACTTTGGCTCGGGAAAGTAAAAGCAGAGGATTAAATGCCTTGGAGGGTACTGCTGATAAACCGGCATTATTAAAAGCTACGACTATTCAAAAATACGCTAAAATTGATCCTTCGACTGGTTTGGTGGTAAAAAATGCTGCGGGAGAAGTGGTGTACGTAGAGAGAACAAGGTTTGAATTAACTGAAAGTGGAGAGGCAGCAGGATTGACACAAAAAAGTTTAGATGTTTTAAATGAAATTGTAGTCAGCTTTGAAGATTTCCAGGCAACTTCAAATCCATTGTTTGAAAGGATTAGGGCTAACACTGGGGATTACATGGATCAGGCAAAATATGTAGTATCGGCTGTAGAAAACTATGGAAAAAAGGGAGCCAAGGGTAATCTGTTTGGGGCGTTACCGGGTATTGGGAAAACTGATGTGCTTATGCCACTTAACGTACTAATCCAGGCGAAATTAACTGGTAAACCTCAATTTGTATTATTTCCTGAACAAACATTAATGAATCAATTCTTAAGATTAAACAGTGATACAGGAGAAATGGCTTTGGTGGATTTTTATAATTTAAGTTTAGGAGAAAACAGCGTTTTAGTAATTCGCGAAGGCCAGAGTCCAAATTCGGCGATGGTGGATAAGGCGAAAATTATTGTATCGACTAGGAGTGTGGCTTTTGAGCTTCAAGCAACTGAAACAACTAGCGGCTTGGCCATAAGGAATAAATGGAAGCAATCCTATATACATGCTGACGAATCTCATTGGACTATGAATCCCTTTGAAAGTTATAGACGTTCGGGTAAATCAGTAATCGCTAGGGAGACTGTGGCTGGAAAAGCTGCAGAAGCGGCAATTGACAACATATTTGGAGAAGGTGGATTGCAAAGTATTAAAAAAATGGTGGAGGTGAGGAAAACTGGCAAAGCTCCTGAAGGGGTAGGAAAGGCGGCTGATGGAAAGAGTGGTCGATACAGTGGGGCCAAAGAACACGAAATATTGCAAGAATGGTTAGTGGCTAAGAAAGCTAAAGGTCAATTACCGAAAGAGCTAGAGAGTTTAATTGGCTTACCTGCTTCAGAATTAGCAAAAATTCAGGACGGAATAACAACATTTTTAGATACTAATTTTGAGGTAACCACTTGGCCATTAAGACAAGAAATGGCAGTTATTAATAAGACGGCAGACATGTTGGCGGCAGTTCCAAAGACTGATTTTGGTGTGTCTGTGGGAGAAGACGGTGTGTCTACAGTTTCCCCAAGAGAGCAAAGCCGAATAACAGGCAGGTCTTATAGTGACGCTGTGGAACAATTACTTTATAACAAGGTTGGAGCAGATATTTTAGGAACAACAGTTGATTTAAATAAGGTAACTATAAGCGGTGAAGGTTCGGATATTAATTATGCCCAACTGATGTTAGAAGCCCAAGGTTTTTCTTTGTATACAGGAACACCTGAATTAATGGCGAAAATGTTTAAACAAGCATATGGTATTGAGTTGGTACAGTTTAGTGACCCAGCCTATGCTTCGGTAAAAAGCCGTTTGGAGAGTGGAGTGACCAGTGGTGAAACAAGAATCTTTGGATCGATTGAAGACCAAGCATTAGCAAGGAATTCAGAAAATCGAAACTCAGTCTACGTTAATATGGATGCTACAAATACCAATGATTTGGCTTTAGCCAGAATTGGTGAGGCTCATAAAGGAAAACGGGTGTTTGTGGTTGGAGCCAATGGGGAACGAATAGAGGGAACATTTGACAGTTCTGGTAACTTTAAGGAAGTAAAAAGATATGGAAGTAGAGATGATTTGAATGCTAGGACTATGGAATTAGACGGAGCGGGAGAGAAATATGTAAAGTTTTATGAGTATGGAGCTCACACGGGTGTGGATACTCGTAATCAGGTGGATATTTCAAGAGGGATTGCAATTTGTTTGGGGTGTGACCAGACTACTTTTTCACAGGGTGTAAACCGGTTAAGACCGGATAATAAAGGAAAATATGCTCCAGTTGATTTAATAATATTGGATATTGTTGAAGGAAAGCCAGTAACGACTATTGGTGAACTTGATAGTATTATGGCTAGAAACGAGAATCGAAAAAGTGATATTGCTGAAACGGAATTTAAAGAGATACTACTAATGAACTCGGTGGAGAGTGTAATGGATAAGTTAATAGTTAAAGCCAATGAGCGACGTTTGTTAGGATTACTAGGACCGGATACAGAATTGGTAAAGAAGTTAGAAACATTAAAACAGTCTTGGAAGGACACAAACCAGCTGCAATACAGACTGGGGAGCAATGATATTACGGCAGAAGTTAAACTGCAAAAAACGTTAGAAAGAGTAAGGGCGTTTTATGGTGAGATAGACGGGGTTGCTAAGAGTAATAGTGGGCTGTTGGAAATATTTCAGAAAAGTGCGGGGGATTATGGAAATCTGGAAATTAAATTTGTTGAAGGGCAATCAATTCTGTTATTGGGTGACTCACCCAGCTTGGAAACCATAGTAAAATTTATCAATTCCTCATCGGATAGTTTAATAAATAGTGAAGTTCGGTTTACCGAAAGAGGGCCAGCAAAAGAGGTAATTGTCCAGGCTGTCAGAGGAGGAGAGGAGGATGGGGGAGTGGTTCCTATTGTCCCTGACGATCCACAGCCTGGTGGAGGGGGATTAATTACCAAACCGGTTGAAGATTTAGCCTCTAGTTACCAAGTGGAAACCGCAGGGAAGAGTCAGGAAACGGTAGTTAAGGAAATTGGGCAAAAAGTATACCAAATGGCGGTAGGGCTAAAAATGACCCGGCCACCCCAAGCACCTATTAATTTGGAAGCAGTAACTAATCTAGAAGAATCAGTTAGGGAAGTTCAAAATGAGAATGAAGAAATGGAAAGACTGTCAGGAGTTAAGTATGATGGAGTAAAAATTCATAGCCAATACCTAGCGGATGGCCAAGAAGTGATTAATAAAGTGAATACTGAGGCGGCTAAGTATCAAATACCAACAATTAAGGGTGGAAAGCAGATACCAGTATCGGTACTCGAGCCACAGATTGAGGCAGCAAAACTAGCTCAAGATGGTAATGTGGGAGTGGGTGAAGAGACTATAGCTTCTCGGGCTAAGAAAGCAGGTACAGTGAGGCAAAAAGATGAAACCGATGAACATTTAGAGGCAAGAGTGAAACAGTATAATGACTTATATACTACTTTGGGTGTATTAGGATATAGTCATACTGACGGATTGGCGTATACAACCTATTTGGCTGAAGTTGTAAGTAAAATCAAAAAGGGTTGGGGTGAGATTGGAATTACTTACGAGAAGGTAGACTTAGCGAATTTGGTAAAAGAGGCCGAGAATTTGGATAATGCCAAGAAGTGGGCACCATTATTGAAACCAGCAAATATTGACCCGGAAAGTTACAAAGGGGATTGGAGTGAGGCGGCTGTAAAGGCGGTAATTAGTAAAAAAGCAGCGGATGACTTGAAAGCCGAGCAGGACAGGCAAATTGCAGAGATTAAAACAGAATTGATTGAAAATTATGGTCTGGTAGTGGCAGAACTTGGGTCAATTGATACGATGGCCGAGGCTAAGGCTAAATTAGATGAAATCAAGCTTAAAATTAAAACTTTAAGCGAGGAATCTACTCAAAATAAGTTGGGAGTGACTTGGATAAAAGGAATGAGTCCTGAGCAAATGAGTCAGGAGATGAAAAATGTAAGGAGTGCGAAATCTGAGGCAGCAGAGATATTGAGAAACTTTGGGGAAACTAACATTGTGGAGAATAATTCGAGTTTAGAGGAGTTGAATTTGGGAGCTGCAGCTTTAACTAAACAAGAAAACGATATTAAGGATCGTCGGGTGGAGGCAGCGAGAACGTGGCCAAGAAAAACGGGGGAAAAGTTAGACGCTTGGGAGGAGAGAATGAGTTTAGGAGAAGAAGCAGTGAGGGCAGTAAGTCAGAAGGTGGCTAAGACTGACAGGGATAGGGCAAATACCTCGGCGGAAATGAAGGCTGTGACAGACAGGGCCCAGGCTATCAACCAAAAAGCAAATAAACTTGGAGTTAATCCTCTAAACGGGAGTGAAACATTAGACGCGGCAACGACACGGCTGAGCCTTGCTGAGGCAGAGTATAAGTTGTGGGAAAAGAAGTATCCACATGCGGATGGAGTTAAATACGATACCTGGAAATTGGAAACAGCCCAATGGCTTAAGAGTCAGTATCCAGGTGCCAAGATTACAATAGGAAAAGATGAGAGCCTGGTGGCTTTTGAAATGAGATTAAAACAGGAACAGGAAAACTGGGACTTAACAAATGGGCAACTTAGGGGAAAAATAATTAAAATTTTGGGGGAGAGTCCTCTGGGGCTGGAAAATATGGATCGCACTGATCTGGAGGGTGAGATAAGGGAAGCTCAGTCAAAATTATCTGCTAAGATTGCCGAGGCTTTAGTTTTAAATGAGGTTGTAAGAGGTGGTAATAAATATAAAGTGGGGATTGAAAGGGCGGGAAGTTTGAGTGAAGTGGAAGTGATTGTAGGGGAAGCTATAAGAGCTTATGGAGAGGCGATGGAGGAAAAGTTGGTCGAGGCTGAATCAATATATGGCAAGGATTTTAGAGATAAAGTAAAGGGTTCTCAAAAACTTGAACTGATTGAGGCGGCGATGGATGATGAACATGTGGCAATTGAGGCAATTGTGGCCAAAGCTATTTCGGAAGGAATTGATTTAGGAAAGGTAACGGGTATGGATAGAGGTCAAGTTAATCAATTATTAATTAACAAGAGAGGTGAAAAAAATAATAAAGAAAGAAATGAAAAGCTAGCTGGCCAAATAAGGGCAATTATGGGAGACGGTTATTCGGTTGAAGGAACAGATTATCAATCGTTGACTTCGGAGCTAAGAAAAGCGGCTAGGGAATTGGCGGTAAAAAGACAAACCGCCCAGAATAATCCTGCAATTAAGGAAAATCAACAATTGAGTACCCAGGTTAGTAAAGCGGGAAGTTTGAAAACAATTATTGAAGCAGAGGCAACCGCAGCAAGAGAGTTAGTAAGGGTTATAGATGAAACGGTAGTTGACGGTTGGAGTACCGAAGAAAAGACTAATTTATTAAAGGTTAAATCAATTGGAGAAATTAATAAGTTGAAAGCGGGAGTCGAAGACAGAATTCAGAAAGATTTAGAAATTCAAAGGCAAGTGGAAGCAGTTCGACGTCGGGAAGAATTAAAGAAAGCTCAGGAGCTAGTAAGTGCTCAAGAGAAGGCAAGGCTAGAATTGGATAATCTAAATAAATACCGGGCGGGGATTGATACTACCAATTGGTCGGATAGGGAAAGGGTGAATTTGGCCGCGGCTAAAAATTTGGCAGCGGCTCAGGCTGTGGCCGGAGAAGCCCGGAAACTGGCTCCAATTCGGGCTCAAGCACTGGCAATAAAAGGGATTGATAAGGAGGCGGTGATGATGGCGGAAACTATAGAAGAACTTAATCAATTGGCCCAAGCAGCGAAAATGGAAAATGACAGACAGGCGCAACAGGCAAAAGTAAAAGCAGAGGCAGAGAGAACTAAAACAGAGGTTGAGGTGTTAAGAGGGCAAGCTTTAGTGAAATTTGGATCGGTTTTTGCTAACAGTTTGCCGGTAGGAGAAGATGCTCAAACTAGAGATAAAATTGCAAATTTGATTAAAACTAAAACAACCCAAGAAGCTAACAGAATCAGAGATTTGAATACTGCGGTGTCAGCAGCTAAAGCCAGAATTACTCCTAAAGACTTGGGAGGGTTTTTGAGTGAAGCGGAAATAAAATCAAAAACCGAAGCGGCACAGATAAAGACGTTGGTGGCTGGTGCCGAGGCAAGTAAGAAAGCAGCAGTAGACAAGGTAATCAAGAAATTAGAAGTGTTAGGCATCTCTATTAACGGGGTTATTATTGAAATTAAACCTGATCAAGCGCTGATTGAGACGGTAATGGCAGGGTATGAAAAAAATATTGAGGAGGTGGACGCGAGGGTAACAGATGAAACTCAAGTAGCCCAAAAAATTGATGAAGTTAAGCGGAAAATAAATGAAAAGCGACAGATAAGTCAACAAATTGCCAACTATTTTAAGGGAAAGGAGACGGATGTGATTGCTAAACAGGTAGCGGAGGAATTGGGGTTGAGAAGAATTGGGGAGTGGAATATAGAGCTTGATAAACGATTGGAAGCGAGAAGCAGATCATTAGATCAACTTACTCAAAAATTGAAAGATGAGGCGGATCAGTTGGGTGCTTATCGCTTGAGTAGTTTGGGGATGCTAGACGATTGGACTAAACTTAAAGAAGAAAAGAAGGGTATTGAGGCGGCCGGGTCAATTGAAGAAATTAGAAGTATTGAGAGGAAGATGATGGTTGAGGAAGGTTACTCTCAGGAGATTGTTGAGAAGACGCCAAGACAAGTTCAAGAAAGATGGAATATGTGGCGGGCAAGAATTGTATGGCGCGATAAGTTGTACCAACTAGCAAAAAGAGTAGGAATACTTGGACAATTGAACTGGACAAAAACTGAGATAGAAATTGAGGCTGATTTAGCAAAGGTGGTAGCGGGGAAAATTAAAGCGATGGGTAAAACCGAACCAAAAATTGGAGGCGGGGTGGCCTCAATTGTTAAAGCTTGGAATGAGGCAACTTTGCCTAATAACGGTCGAGTAAATTTTGGTCAGAAGTCTAGTAATTTGGGAGGAATAGTTGGGGCAGATCAAATGTTAAAAATTGACGCAGCTTTGATTGTTACAAACGGTAGGTTGTTTATTAAAAATAATAAATCCACTATTAGTTTGGAAATTAATGGGACAAGGGATAATCCTAATTCATTAAGAGAATTAAAAGAGGGTGATTTGGTGGTTTTGGGTGACACAATTCGGTTTAAAGTATGGACTGAAGCGGGAGAGTGGGTGGTAGAAAAACAAATCCAGACCAAAAGGACTGTGCCTGGTAAAGACGGAGAAAAAACAAAATCGACAACTGAGTTTGTTGATTCTCCATCGTCGTTGGGATTATATAAATTGGGATATGTGGCAGCAAATCCTGAAATTGAAGTGGTCAATACATTAAAGCGGGATTTGGAAGCCGCAATGTTAGATTTGGGTAAGTATTATGATAAGGCTAGCGATTATCCTGAAACGAAAGTAGGATTGGAGTGGGCTCAGGATGACTTGACAGAAGCTCAAAGGAGAGCTCAGGTTTTTAGAGACACAATTATAGGCATCAACAAAGACTTGGAGTCTAGAGTTAAAGGTATTAATAAACTGAGTGAACTGGAAAAGATTTTAACTACCGCTCAAGGGGCTCAAAAAACTGATGAGGAAACTCAAACCAAGAATGAGTCTGTTGCTAACAGAATAAATGAAGTGGTTGTTAAAGCGGGGGAAAATGTGGAACGGGCGAGATTTTCTGTGGGGATTTTGGGAATAGGGGGGTTACTTAATGGGCAAACAGATAATTTGGTTGAGTCACTGGCTAGTATTGAAGATAAGAGTAATTGGCAGTCAATTACCGGAGACAATATGGATCAGGCGATTAAAGATTTGGTTAATGATCAATTAATAGCCCAACAATTGAGCTTGGAAAAGAAGCAAGTAGACAAGATTGTGGAAAGAGTAACTCCGAAGATTGAGGAATTTGTAAAAGATAAAGAGAGGCAAGTAGTAGAGAAAGAAGCGGCGGAAAAACTACGGTTGGTTAATTTGGAAAAACAAAACAAAGCAAAAGTATTAGCAAAAGCAAAACGAGACGGAATAGAGCTTACCAATACAGACTTAAAAACCGCTGCCGAATTATGGGAGGAATTAAAAGCAGCCAACCAGAAAACAGTTGAGGATAAATACCAGGAGGCTGTTGAAGCAGCCCAGGCACTAAAAGCAAATCAAGAGGCTAAGACTAAAGCACAGGCAGAAGCGGATAAAACCAGAGCTCAAGAAGCAGCTAAGAATAAGGCAGCTGAGGCAGAGATTGAGGCGGAAATTTTGGCTCAATTGGAAATGGAAAAGAGTGTAGCTGAGGTTATGGATACGGTTGAGCCAGAGGGGGCAGCGGAGTTAGTAACAAAGGAAGGATCCTTGGAATTTGTCAGAAACGATATTGGGTTTAGAGGAGTAGATATTGGCCATTATGCCCAAGCGCAAAATAGGTTAAAAACCAGTAATGGAATTTCCGAAATTGTTTTAAAGGAGTTGGCTTACCAATTAGATATTAGTACCGACCAAAATGAAAGCAAAATTAGGGAAGAAATTTTACTTAAATTAACCGAAATTGGATATACGCCTCAAATTGTGGATTTGATTAACGATGGCACATATAAATGGGATGATGAAAGTGTTAGGTACGACAAGTTAGTAGATGGCCAAAACAAAGAGGCCACTTTGCAGTCTGTAGTTGAGGCGGTATCCAATTCTTTAGATGCAATTATGGGCAGCGATTCGACAATTGGACAATTTGGAGAGGGAATTAAACAAGTTTTGGCTTGGCTTCAGAGCAACGATCAGGATTTGGTGGAGGTAAAAACCAGACAGGGAGATAATTTTTGGATTACCAGGATTGTTAGGGCTAAATCCGGGATTTTCTATATTCAAGCTCCACAAAAAATGAATCCTACCCAGGAGGAAGAGGTTAGAGCAAAATTGGGAGAAACTAATAATTCTGGGACGGTGATTTCCGTTAAGTTAAAAGAAGCTATTCCTAGCAAAGAAGATCAAATGAAGGCTGGCCAATACAATTGGCAGCAACAGATTACAGACCGAATTCATAACAAATTTCCTTATGTAAAAGATGCGACAATTTATACCCGATTGGGGAAAGAGGAACTGGTTGAAGTAAATGGTTATGAAACTAAGGAAGATATTGTGCCTCAAGAAATTCCAGGGGCAGACAAGCATAGAGATACCGGCAAGAGTATTCGGGTGGAAGTTAGTGAACATGAGATTTCAATAATTGATAACGGGTCGGGTATGGATCATTTGATTTTGGGAAGAATGTTTACTAAGGGTGGAACTAAAGCTCAAGAGGCATTAAGTCAAAAAACTGATATTGCCGGAGCAGTGGCTAAGGTCAAGGTGGTTCATGACCACAAAGGGAGAAAGGTTTCTTTTGTGCGTAACAACGAGGTAATATGGGCAATTGAAATTCCTCAAACTGTGGTTATGAGCTCGGTGGTTGAGGGAGGAATGATGGTGGATGGGGGAGCTATGTTTGAGGTGACAAAAGCCCGGGATGCGTTGGTTTTGAACCGGGCAAAACCGGGAGAATCCGCCTTATTTACTCGAGTGATTATGGCGGCAGTGGAAGGGATTTTAAAAAATACGGATATTAGAGATAGTGAGGGTAATGTGTTAGTTGGAACAGATTTAATTCGAAGAAAATTACAATATATTAATACTATTGCGGTGGCTATTAATCAATTCCCTGACATTTCAACTAATACAGCAGTGGTCAATGAAGCTTTAAAAGCGATTAAAGTAAAAATTAAACCTCTGACGGAAGAACTTCAAAAAGAAGGATGGATAATTTTGCCAAGTATGACTGATTTCCAGAAATTGGCTTTGCCTGAAGGGAAGTCTGGTTTTGTTTACTTGCAGGAAAGGTTATTTGATTTTAGGGGGGTAGCTGACTTGAAAGCGATGGGAGGGAAGTTGGTGGCGGGAATAAACGGAATACCAATTGTAGTACTTCCTTTTACTTCGGAGGCAGTGGCGGGAGTGAGTACTTTTGAATCTGGGTTTTGGAACAAATCAAAAACAAGTTGGACGGAAATGGTAAAAACAGACGGATTTATTGCGGTGCCACAACAATTGGCCGATCGGCTACGACAGCTTTCAGAGAAATATGCTGTGAACAAAGCCACGACTGAGGAGAAAAAGGAGTTTTTGTCGCTTTTGCAAATGCTAAATATTCATACGGCTGAAATAAAGGTAACTTCTTACGAAGTAGACGGAAAAGCTCCAATAAACATTGTATTGAACTTACCTAAACTTGAGGCGGAAACTGGTCAATTTGACTCTTTTGTAGTTAATAAATTTTTAAGACCGGAGAATGCTCCAGTGGCTTTTACTAAAGTGGTGGGCGAACAAAACGTGAACCCATTGGGCGACAGACAGAAGTATATTTTGACTGACGGTAAGATAATTGACCTAGAAACAGGGAAGGAAACTGTGACAAGCACCAGTCTAAAGAAGTTAATGTATGTGGGTAACGGGTTTTATGTAGTAACAATGAGTAATGGCCTAAGCTGGGTAGTTGAAGTAAAAGATAGTATGAATTTACCTCCGGAAGTGGGTGGTGAAGGTGCTTTGTTTATGTCCAAAGATGCCAAGTATTTTTGGGAAGATAAAAAGGGAAAAGCGTTAAGTAAAGTTTTTAGTATAGAAAAGGGACGCTTTTTGGACTTGGGTTTTGATCCTGGTACTGATGTTGTTAGTGATATTAAGTTTAGTAATGATGGGAAGTACGTGACGTATATAAAAAAAGGCACAACTTTATCAAAACTAGTTAGGGTAGAATTGGAAAAAGAAAAAGAGGGAATTGGAGAACAAGTGTTAGGGGCGAGTAATTTTTATTTTACCTATTCGTTTGGCCGGAAGGGAGACGTGGCCATTATTGGGAGTAATTCAGGGTCAGATCTTTACAATTTGTATGATGTGTCAAGGAATAATATGGTGATGGTTAATGGCAAAAAGTCTTTTAAGCATATACACACCGATTCGACAGGTACTTATACAGCTTTGGTGAGTGATAACGAGGAAATGTATATATATATTCACGAAACCGGGTCAGTGTTAACGATTGACAATTTTGAAGGGAATCAATTTATGGATGTAACAACTTCGTGGCTGGATGGGGAAGCATATTTTGAAGTAACGGATGATACTGGAGTGGTATTTGGTTTTGACAGAAAGGGGAATAGAGTTAGCGCTCGCTCTGAAAGAAGTGAATTTTTTGAACAATATTCTTATATGGGGAAATTTCGGGCTGCGACTGATGCTAGTATTTCGAAGGATTTGATTGGCCATAAATTATTGGGAATTGATGTAGATGCTTTGGGAAGGGAGGAGGGGAATTATTACTATGATGAAAAGTGGGGATTGTTTATTGACAAAACGGGAGGTGAGTGGAGAGCAATAGACCCTAAAACAGGAAATAAGTGGTATATAAAAGGGGAAATAGTATCAGTAAATAGTAATGACGTTTATTCAGTTGACAGCTTAGGTAAGATTTGGTGGGGAATTTCATCCGAAGAAAAGGTCTTGCCAGTAGGTATGTTTTACCAGACGTATGACGGAGGTAATGGTGTTGTTTTGGTTACAACGGGTAATCATTCAATTGTTGATAACGGAATTTGGAAGAAAACTAGTGTTGACTCAGAATATAATCAAGCTAGGTGGACGGGGAAGGTGTATGAGTTTATAAACAGTAAAACGGGAAAAGTGGTATTTGTGGACCCCTCAAAACCTGGGGAAGTTGTTGAGTCGGTAAAAAGTGTCGGTGATAATAACAATTTGGATCAAATTAAAAATGGACAAAAGTATTATTTAGATGGGACGGATGTTAAGGAAATAGGTACTGGGACAGTGGTTGAGCCATTTATTTCCAAAATGGAATATATAGGGAACGGTATTTATGTAACAACTGACGTAAATAATTCGTTACAAGTTGTTCACAATAGTAAGTTTGAGGTTTTATGGGAGACGAAAGCAATAATGGGCAAACATGTTGTTATTTCACCTGATAAAAAATGGGCGTGGGTGGAGGACAGTAACCGTGAAGTTTTTGGTATTTCTGCATTAGTTTCGTTGACCGGGGAACCAAATATTGAACTTCCGGACCGTAGTCGCAATATTCAACTTAGTCCTGATGGAGAAAAGATGATTTATCAAATTGAGGACATGTTATATGTGGCGTCTTTGGACAATCCTAAAGTTACGAGAACAGTAGGACCGATTGAATCAGCCATAATTAGTGAGGACGGGGGAGTAATTAGACTTACGTGGAAAGATGGAAGTGTGGGTCTGGATGTGTGGGACGGTGTGTTTACTGCTAAGAGCGGTCCAATAAATAATGAAAAATTTTTCCGTGTTCGGACTGACTCAACTGGAGCATATACCGTATTGGTGGATGCCCAAGGGAAAATGAGCATTTATTGGCATGAAAGCGGGATATCAACACTAAATATGTCCCAAGTAGTGGGAAACCAGAAAATTTTTGGTATGTCTACTCAGTGGAAAGGCAAGCAAGTGATGTATATGGCGACGCTAGAAAATGGGTTTGCCTTATTTGATAGACAGGGTAAAATTTTGGGAAATATTAGTTCTCAATTGCCGGAAGGTGACTTTAGGGAAAACATGAATGCGGACGGAAAGTTAAGTGCTTACGACTTAATAAATGATTCAGATGTTTTTAAGATGGAAGATTTGGGGCCAACAATAAAGCAGGTTAGGTATTATGACCCTAAGTTTGAACTTTTTGTTGACAAAACAGACCCCTTTGTTGCTTATGAAGTAGGGGGTAAACAGGGAAAGTTTGAGTTTGCGGGTGAAATTATTAGAGGGGGAGAATATGTATGGTCTCAAGACGATACGACTCTCTATTTATCTGACAAGACAGGTAGAATGTGGATTATGGAGTCAGATATATATGGCGGCGTTGCTGTTGAATATATTGTTGGGGCAGAAGAATATCATTTGTCGGCTCAAGATGGGTATTGGAACGTTATTAAAAATGGTAAAAAGGTAACTGAAGTTGTAGACCAAAATGGTAATAAAATTGGTACTTTTACATATTCTCATGGGTTTTTTGATGGAGAAAAAGTAGTTTTAATAAACTCAACAAATGGACAAGCGGTGGGGGTAGACCTGGCAAATCCGATAGCGGTGCCAATTGGAGGGGCTACCAAAAAAGTGGATGGACCGGTGGTAGCCAATGGGCAAAAGTATGTGTTGGACTTGGATGGTAATTTGGTGGAAATTGGGACTGGAAAAAAGATTGTAACGGGAGTTAAACAGATGGAGTATTTAGGAAACGGTAATTACTTGATAAATTTTGAATCCCGAAACCTACAGATCGTAATTAACCAAAAGGATGTAGATAATACATTACTCATGTTCGACCCGGTTTTAGATAAGGGTAAAAAAATAGTAATATCGGCTGATAAGAAATGGGCATGGAAGGTGGACTCAAATGGAAAATTACAAACTAAAGTAGTTGATTTGACAACTGGTGAGGGGAAGTTCAAGGAAGCAGATGGCAAAGTATTTCGGGTTTCGGGGGATGGAACGAGGGCAGTGTGGTTGGATAAAGACAAAATGTATGTTTATGATTTGGAAAAAGGCCAACTAGTTAAAGAGTTAACTGTGAGTAATTGTAAAGACTTTGAATTTTCAAAAGACGGGGGAGTAATTAGACTTGAAGATAATAGCGGTCAATATTATCTGGTTGATTCAAAAGATGGGTTATTCATAGGAGTAAAGACTGAAGATAATTGGGGAGAATCAAAGCGATTTAATAATTTTAAAAATATCTTAAGTGATTCTTCGGGTAACTACACGGCCTTAATTGATCAAAATGGGGAAATGTATGTATATTTGCCCAAAGCCAATAAACTATTTGGGGCGTTTGACTTTGAAGGACGACAAATTAGTTCCATTATTACTCACTGGACTATGGGGAAACCAACGATTGAATTGGAATTAAAAAATGGCAAGAAATTCAATATTGACCCAGAAATTGGTATACCAATTGAGAGTAAGTTTTTTGTCCTAGATGATTATTTGGAAGGTTTTGACAGCGTTACCGGTAAACACTTTATTAAAGTAAGAGGAGCGACTCTGTTTTATAGTTCGGGAGAAGCATACAAACATCCGAAGTTTGATTTGTATATATTGGAAAAAGAGGGGATGGTGTTAGATCCAAGAAGCGGTTACAAGTATAAGTACGAAGGTGAAGTTGTGGCAGCGCCGACAACCGATTGGAATGGAATAATTTATCAAAAAGATGGTATTTTTTGGGATTCGTATACATTTGATGATTTTTCCGAAAATAAATTACAAATGTCTGCTTATTTAGCTTTTTCGAATTTAGAACTAGGGACTTTTATTAGAGGTGGCAGTGATGGTTATACGCTTCTAGGACAGGGAATTTCAATACTACTAAAGGTTGGAGAAGAATTTAGTAGTGTATTTTTTGACGGAGAAAATTTTGTGTTTGTTAATCCAGATAACGGGGAGTCAATATTTATAGACCCAAAAACGGGTAAGGATACACAGAGTACAGTAGGCGAAGAGGTATCGGAAGAAGAATTAAAACAACAGAAGGAGCGTGTTGAAGAGTGGACTAGAGAGGTGTTTGAGAAGCGGGCGGGTATGATTGGGCAGGCTCGGGAGGCTTATGGGCCAGCGTTAGCATGGGTACCTGAGGAGTATAGGGGAGCAGCAGAAGTGGAGATTAGACGACAAATTGAGGTTGTTTATCAAAAAACTGAAACTGAAATTAATAAAAGATGGAGTGAGGGAAAGAGAGGTGAGGCGCTAACTGACAATTTGCCAGTAGACCAATTTACCAACAGACTAAACGCACTAGCTAACGGACTTGAAAAATATGAAGGGTGGTGGATGGATATGGGTAATAAGGAGCCATATTATAAAAATATTGTTGGGAGAATGGTTGATTTGTCGGCTGAAGGGAGTGTGGAAACCGGGGAAATAGCGGATTTGATTAACAATGGGCAAATTTACAACTTGTGGGCAATGGGGTGGAATAACCCAACTGTTGGCGAAAACATAAGAGTGGTAAGTGGGTTGGTTGAGTCGCTTTTGGGCAAGGCACAGGAAAAGCTTGGAGCTAAAGAGGGAGTTAAACGAGTGTCGTTACTGGTGGCCCATTTAAGTCAAGAGACGGGGACAAGTTTGGAAATTATTAATACTTTAGTCACACAAATAGGCAAAATAATGTCTAAAGATGAAAATTATAAAAACAAGTTGTTTGAAAAAATGATTGAGGCAATGGCTGGAGTAGAGAATATGAAAACTGGCAAGGGACTTGAGGCAATTACTCCGTTTGTGAGGTATTTGACGACTGATGCTCAACTGGTGAGAACAAAGACGGCAGAGGATATTGTGGACCCGAAGGGGGAGGAGGCTAAAATTCCAAAAGAAGGAGTGGATATTGCTCAAATAATGCAGCTGGAAAAGGAAAGGACGGCCGCGCAGGGGCAAAGTGTAATGACGGTTGACTATTTGGCCAATAGGATCGAAGAAGGTAAGATGCCGCAAGCTAATGGGGCAGATGTTGATAAACTCAGGCAACTAGTGACAGTTCAGTCTGAACCAGGGTCGTATACCCGGGAAGTAGCCCAAAACAGTATTGATGCGACTGTGGGAAAGGGTAAACCTGGTGAGTTGAGTGTTGATTATTACCGGTTGGGTGAGGGTAAAGAAGAATACTTTGTGGAGGAAATGACGGATAACGGCACTGGGGCACTGGAGCCAGTGGCTTTATTGATTCCTAAATCAACAAAAATTACAGAAGTTCAGGTAGGTCAGGCAGGTAACTTTGGGGTGGGTAAATTCACCATATTTAATGGAGCTGACAAAGTGGAAATAATTAGTAAAAATGAGAAGGAATCAGTAATGTTTACTTTAGAGGTGGTTTATGACAGTAGTGGAAATATGAGGGGAGTAAAGCTAATTGGGGTGAGACGGCTTAATGATGAGCGGATTAGTATGGGGGTAACAGTTAGACGTTACAAGAAGTCGGAAAATACCATACCTGAGCTGGACGCGATGATTGCTAACAATGATTGGAGAGTTTTTGCCGGTATGGCGGTTAACGATAAGTTTAAAATATCAATATCAACCGATGATTCCGGGATAAAAAGACCGCTTGTTGTAAAAAATAAGGAAGAGTTGGCAGCAGTAAACTTGGAAACGATAGAATTTGGCAAAGACCAAGTAAAGAAATTTGAGCCGGTAAGAATATTTCAAACTGAAGGTATGCCATTTGAAATGGTGGATGCTAAGGGCTTGCGGGTTAACCAAGTACCAGAGGAATATTTGGCACTAATTCCTCAGCGCTATTGGTCAATATTAAATAAACTGGGAATTGTTATTCAAATCCCCCTACCATTAATTGAGTCCCGAGACAATTATGCTCATGAGGGATATTATCGGCGGGAAATACAAAAAGCAGTGGCAGTGGCATTTTATAAAGCAATAGCCTACAAGAAGGTTAATGATTCGATGGAGTTTATTTTTGAGGGATATCCAGAGGACTTTACCACTAATGTGGGTAACTATTCTTATTTATTTTCTGGAGAGATTTATGCTCAAATGGCAAAATTAGCGTTAGCTATTGACGAGGGTGATTTAAGCAAAATTGAGCCGGAGTTAAAAAAATTGGCTAATGAGAAAAATGTGGATTGGGCAGTTAACTTATTGGTTTTACTGAGTGCTCCAAATAGAAAAACCGGACAAATGACTAGCTTATTTGCCCGAAGGCAGGCAGTGTTATTAGAAACAAATGCCCAAGCCGCTAGAATAGAACAGGAAGCCATTGCTAGAGCCGGGGGTAGAAGATTAACCCAAGAGAATATAGATGCGGCTAAAAATGAAGAATTTGAAGCAAGAGTTCAGCAATCAAGATCAATCGCCAGTGGTCACGAGCAAATGCGAAATCCGGAAAAATATATAGTTGACGATGAAATGACTATAAGTGAGAACAGGTTGATTAGAATTGCTCAATATATTGGGAGCATGGTGGGAATTGAAAGAATTGCACTATTAGAAGATGAGGTGAGCTTTGCGGGTGTATTTAAGGTTCACGAAGGGAAGAAAACGATGTTTTTAAACCGGGGTGTAGCCCGAGAACTGGGAATGAGTGGAAACGGTGGGGCGACTTTAGACAATTTAACGGATACGGTAATTCACGAGTTGGCTCATTTACTGGAGAGCATGAGAGACGGATGGGCGTGGAACGGAAATAACCCGGTATTGGCTGATGCTACTGGGTATACCCATCAACCGATTGGTCAATTTGCGGACGCAATGGGATATATTGCGGCTATTGTAATGAATCAAAATGAGCAAAACATGGCCAGGGCGGCCAGAGGTGAAGATGTGGAAACTTTACAAAGGATTATGGAGGAAGAGTCGGCGGACTTTAAAAAGACAGTTGATGAAAAAGCAAAAATAATTGAAGAAATTCAAAAAATAAGTACAACTAGGATTGTTGATAAAGACATGACGCTGGAGGAATTGAAACAAATACTTTCTGAGGTGAAAGCAAGACAGGAAACAAAAAGTTCGATAATTGAAAAACTTCAAGAAGGTGGGGAGAGAATGGTGTTTACGTCGGGAGTGTTGGGGGTAACCAGGATTGGAGAGTGGGGTAAATTGGTTGAGATTATGGCTAAGGTTGAAGATGAGAGTAATTGGGATTCGATTAATGGAGACAATATGGATAAGGCTATTGAAGAATTGGTTAAAAGTCAGTTGTTAGACAAAGATTTAACTTTGAGTGAAAAACAAATAGACAAGATTGTGGAGAGAATAAAACCGGGAATTGTGGAATTTGTGAACAAAAGGGAGGAGGAAGAAAAGATTGAAAAGAAGAAATATGCGGACTATTTAGATGAGCAAGAAGCTATAAGAAAACAGGAACTGGATGCCCAAAGAATAGAACTACTGGCTCAGTTGGAGAAAGTTAAGGCAGTTAAAGACCGGGAAGTAATTGAGGCGCAATTGGAAGCCAATAGGAGGGCAAGCGAGGAGATTGAAGAGAGAATGGCTCAAGAGAAACCTTTGGCATTACCGGGACCGAGGGAGAGTGAGGTATTAGCCAAAGTCCAAGCAGAGGAACAAATCCAAAAGCTACTTAATGAAAAAAAGATTAAAGACCAAGAGGCAGTGAATTTAAGAGAATTGGTGGAAGCTACAACTAAGGAAAGAGAAGACTTAATAACAATAATTAATATTATTGAGCCAGATTATGGGGGAGATAACTTATCAATTGAGGCTTTAAGAGTAAAGGCAGAAGAAGTAAAAGCACGAGCCAACCGGATAATGGGAGGGAGTGAAAAACCGGTGGTACCACTAACTGATGAAGATAGAAAAGCTTTGGTTGAGGCTCAGAAGAGAATTGAGGAGAAAGAGAAATTAGAGCAATGGCAGAAAGAGACCGGAGTCGGAAGTGAAGTAGTGGGACTATTGGAAGGCGGAGAAAAACAACTTGCTTTACCGGGGCCGGAGGAGAGTCAGGTATTAAATCAGGCACGTGAAGTAGCCCAAAGAGTAGCTGAAAGGTTGGAGGAGGAAATAAATAAATTAGAAATACGGACGAGAGCGCTGACTACGGCTAAATTAAGTTCCTGGGGAACAGTGTGGGAATACATTAACAAAGTTTTGACTAATGTTGAGTTAATGCCGGGAGAAGATATAGGTAAAATAATTTGGAAAAGAGGCATGAGCGAAGAGGAATTTGTGGCTAATAACAGGTCAAGAATAGTGACAATTCTAGAAAACAACGGTTTGAACGCTAATTTGCGAAAAATCGCTGATATAAATGATGACGAATGGCAGGTATTTATTGGGGCAGTGGGTAAAAAGCTGCAAACGAGGACAGAGGCTTATTTCAAGGCTAAAGCCGAAGAGTTTTATGAATTAGTTAAGACTGTAGAAGTAATTGAAAGAGGCTATGGGACAGTTAATTGGGTTAAGAAGTTTAATGAATACGATGAATTGTTGGGGGGAAAACTATTGTCCGGTATTGGCGAAGAAAAAATGGTTTACACATACTTGTGGGCAAGGGCCAGGGAATTGATATTTAAATATGGAAGAAATAATGTAGAAATTACTACTGAGGGCAAAATTAATACAGCGGAAGTAGCTGGTAGGGAAAGTGTACCTGAGAAGTTAAGAGAAATTGAGGTAGAAGGAAAACAGTTCCGCTTAATGGCAAAAATTGGTGAGGGTGATTTTGCTGTTGTTTATTCGGCTAGAGAAGTTGGCGGTAACCAGGAGGAAGTTTGGGTAGTAAAAGTGGAGAAGTATTCCGATAACCGAGTTAGAAGTGAACTAGAAGTTAAGATATTAAACGAACTAGAAACATTTGATATACCAAGGGTGAAGGCTTCGGGAATAGTGGGTGGGAAGTTTGTTCTAGTGGAGTCGGTTGCGTCGGGGATACGGCTTTTTGACTTAAAAACCGAAAAAATAGTGTCTCCTGATGTAGTTATGGGGGCGGCAACCGGGTATTTGGAGATGTTAAGTGTTTTACATAATAAAGGTTGGGCTATGCTGGACGCGAAAGAAAGTAATTGGTATTGGAATTATGAGAAGGAAAGGTTTGTTTATGTGGATTTTAATGTGATGGAGGAGGTAAATGAGACTCTTATTAAGAGAGACTTGAAAACAGCTGCTGTATTTGTGGCTGACTATTTGGGTGTAAGGGTAAAAAGTAGAGAGGATTTTGAAAAACTGCCCCACATTTTGAACCTTAAAGAAGTATTGGTTAAAGCCTGGAACGGAGAGTACATAAGTGCTTCTCAAATGCTTGGGGAGATGGATGTTATATATCAGGCATTGAGAGATTACAAATCAAAAGCTGGGACATCTCAGTTATTTAAAGTATTTGAAAACAATCCTGATACTTACTTGAAGGATAGGGAGAAATATTGGGGTGAAGAATTGGAAAAGTTTAATGAGGAATATAAAGGTCGAGTTACTAAGTCAACATTAAAAACAGAGTTAAATAAAGTAAAGGCAGTTTTAGTAGGATACTTAGGTGAGGATAAAGTCGAAAGTTATGAGATTAGTGAAAAGGGGTTGGCAAAAGCTAGAGCTGATTTAAGTGAAGTGGGTCAACAAGCAGTGGGTTTGGCCCAAAAAATACTAGAAATTGATCCGAATAAGGTAAATGAAGTGGTTAAATTGAAAACAATTGCTTCGCTGGAATTAATGTTGAAAGAACTGGAGGAAGAAAGGGCAATTGCTCAAATACTATCTAGGGCTAATTTGACCAAAATGGCAAATGTACCGATTTTGGCGAGTGTTGAGGCTGAGGTAGCTAGCGGTAAGATTGATGAAAAGAAAGTGACAGGAAAACTTGACCAGGTAGAGAGAAGTGTAAATAGTGTTATGCCTGACTTGTTAAAAGAAGCTGATTTAAGGGTGGGAACCGTGGTTGGGGAATTAAAACAACAGTTGGTAAAAGTTGTTGGCTTACGAAAGTCTGTGGCTGAGGGGAAGCTTTTAGGTGAAGTGGCCGATTTGCAATCTAAAATGAAGGATGTGACGGTAAAGGTGGAATCCCGACAGGATTTGGTAAACCAAAGGAATGTCGTTACTGCTATGTTAAAAAATGCCCGCGATATTAAACAGAGATTGGACGAATTAAAGTCAAAAGACAGGAAATTTGTTTCAGCTAGTTCGTCTATAACTAGCGTTGTGGGAATTTTGGAACGTTTAGAAATCGAAGCGAAAACACCGGCACTGTCAGAAAACAAAAGTCGAGAAACTGTGGAAATTGTATTAGGTTCCAATTCGATAAATGTTAATTCGATATATTTGGATGCAATAGCGCAAGATTTGGATAATTTAATTGACAAACAGACTGACGGAGAATTAAAGAGGGAATTTACTCAATTACAGACGGCTTTGAAAAATAGAAGCACTTTTACGTTTTTAACGGAAGACTCAAGAAAGCTAGTAAAAAGATATATGGCTCAACGTTTTCATCCGGACACTAAGGAGAATTTGGTAATTGTGACGGTTGGTGGAAAAAAGATGGTGGTTGATGTGGCTAGCCGAAAGGATATTCAACCAGTGGTATCAGAATTGTTTATTAATAATGGTTCTTCTTTTAGTTTCAGCCAGGCGTCGCAATATAGTGGAAACCAACAAAGCTCACAGCAACAACAACAGTCCCAGTCTCAGTCTGGGGCAAATGAAGGTCCGAATGCTTACTTTGACCTTGGAGATGCGAAGGTACAAGTATATAGCGGTCCGACTAATGGAAAATATTATGTATATAATCGGGGGAGAGTGGATTTTTGGGTTCAACGGAATAAAGGTAATTTTGAGTTGGTAACAGTAGGCCAATCTTATCAGCTGTATGACGGAGATAAGGTTATGAGTCAGAGTGGAGTATATGTTACTTTTGTAACTGGCTATGATGGGACTTATTTAAAAGACAGTCGGGGTAACGTTTATTGGACTTTTGAAAGAGGGACTGGAAACAGTGGGAGTAGCAGCCAACAGAATAACAGTTGGGGAGGTTGGCAAAACAATTCATATGATCAAGTGACCCAGAATGGCAATTCTGTACAATTTGATTTGAATTTACAAAAAATATGGTCAACTATTTTTGTGACCAGTCAAGATGCTGGGGGTATATTGAAATTTTATGTAGACTCAAAAACATCTGGGTTAACTTTTGTTAATGGTTTAAGGGTTTATCCGAATTCCACCACTGTACTAAAAGATGGGGGTAGAGTTAGTATCGGAGATAAGTATTTTTCAGTAATCGATACTCCTGATCAGGGAACAATAATTACCAATATGTATACTGGTCAAAGATATATTTTAAGACAGCCTTATGGAGCACGTGGTTATCGGTCTTGGGACTGTTCGGACTGTTCGGTTGTAAATAGAACGGTTAATAACTTAGTGGCTAAGGCAAGATTGGCTTATGAGCAGGGGAGTGAGGATGAATTTGAAAGATTGATTGATTTGGCTTATAGCTATGCTAACAACCATACTTTTGTTAATGAAGTGGTTCAACAACACGCTATGACCTCAATCAGTTTTGGTGAGGCGGTAGCCAAAAGAACAGCGGAAACGGTAGCTTATGCCCAAAAAATGGCAGCTTTGTCTTTGGAAAAGGATAAAGATATTTCAAGAGAAGGATTGGTGGCAGGAGAAATTAATGATTTGGAGGCAGTTAAAATCGACTCGGAAGCAAAGCAGGAGGAGCTGGGGAAAATCAAAGCAATTGAACAAACAGAAGAAGAAAGAGAAACGGAAAGAAGGAAAATTGAGGCTAGACACGAAAAACTGCTAGGTTTAAGGAAAGCTGGAGACAGTAAAACTGAAGAAGAAAGACTGGTGGAAATGGGTAAAGCCGAAGCGGAAGTTTATAGCATAGTCGTCAATGTAAATGGGGTGGAAGAAGAAATATTAAGGCTACAAAAGATAGTGGACGAGGCGACACAAAAAGTTGGTGAGGCAAAAGCGAAGAAAAGGGGATTTTTGGGGATTTTGGGGCCAGATAAAAAACAGGTGGCTGAGGCTGAGAAGCAATTAACTAGTGCCAGAAGCGAACTTGAAAAATTTAGGGCGGGGTTGGATACTTTGAATAACCCAGAAGCTGATGTAGTAAAAATGCGAGTTGAATCGACTGACTTTGTGAGATATGGGCAGGGGTTTGTGGGAATTGATATTCAACATTTTGCCCGGGTTCAGACGATTTTGAAAGATCAGGATATTGACATGGAAACAATTAGGAAAGTGGCAGCAATATTGGGAATTGAAATTGACCAGACTACTAATGAAAAATTGAATGATGAGGAAGTGAAGAGAATATTTTATGGGCAGATATTTAACAAATTAGCAGAAGGAAAGGGGCAGTTAACAAAAAGAATTGCTGATTTGATAATTGGAGGGAGATATAACGGTGAGGATAAAAGAGTAAGGTATGATGTGGCGGTAGCCGGACAGAATAAAGGTCCAAAACTGCAGTCGGTAATTGAGGCAGTATCTAATTCGTTGGATGCCCTAACCGAAGGTCAAACTATTGGACAATTTGGTATGGGGATTAAGCAGGCGTTAGACTGGTTGGGGTCTAATGAAAAAGATTATGTGATGGCCGCAACTAAGAAAGCTGACGGACAGTATTTGTTTGTAAAAATAATTAAAGATAAAAAAGGCCAGTATTATATTCAATGGGGAACATTAAACTCGGAAGAGTACTTGAAAATGGGAGGAAACGAGGTTGGAGGAACGGTAGTAAAAATCTATGTTGAAAATGGAATTCCTAAACAAGAAAGTGACAAAAGTCCGGGAAAAAACATTAGTCAAAAAGATTTGATAGATGAAGTTCACACCACCTTCCCTTATATTAAAAACGTAAATATAGTTACTAAATTAGGAGACGATGGGGAGGTTAGGGTAAACGGATTTGAAACAAAGGAAGATATATTGCCCCCTGAAATTGCTGGTCAGGGTAAACATGTTGAAACTAATAAAGAAGTTAAGGTAACCGTGAGGGGTAATTCTATTACTGTTGTTGATAATGGGACAGGGATGGACGCAGGAATATTAGGTAGAATGTTTACTCCAAAAATCGGCACAAAAGATCCAGTTCCAATGAGCATCACTGAAACTTTAGATGAAATTAGTAAAGTAAGCGTTGTTTGGGATCACCGGGGGCGAAAATCACTGTCCTTATCCCGAAACGGAGAAGTAATTGTGGCGATTGATAAAAACAAAGAGACTATTGAAGAGTCGATTATTGAGGGGGGGGTGATGGTGGAAGGTGGACGATTGTTTGATGTGGGCGAAGCACGGGATAGTATTACCATAAACGGAAATTTTGAAAAAGTAATTTTAAGAGCAATTGATGGAATTATAGAAAATCCCTTAAAGAATAATTTAGAAAAAATTAAACTAATTAACACTATTGTGGCGGGGGTTGGAGATATGACGGTGGGTAATGATACATATGAGTATTTGGTTGGGGATATGTTAAAGAAAATTAAAATTAAAGTGTTGCCTTTGGTAGACCAGCTGACCAAGGGTGGTTGGGTGGTATTACCAAATGAAAAACAGTACCAAAAATTGGCCTTACCGGCAGGTAAAAGTGGTTTTGTGTGGGTTAATGAAAATATAATGGATTGGCAGGGTAGAGAGGTGAGGTACTTAAAAGAAATGGGGGCTAAAGAGGTACCTTTGGTAACGTTGGGCGGGCTACCCTTGTTGGCAATTAGTTTTAGTGAAGAACATGTAAAAGGGGTAAATTCCTACAGTTTGAAAACTGCTGGGGCAAATAAAGAAGTGTGGGACCAGGTGGTAAGAGGGGAAGGGTTTATTGCTATGCCGGCCCAGTTAACAACTCGACTAGTTGAATTGGCTAATAAGTATGCGCAAGGGAAAGCAAGTGAAGTGGAAATTTTGGAATTTAGAGCTCTGGCTCAGGCAGTTAATGTACATAGTGCCAGTGTGGTAGTTACATCATATGAGCTGGATGAAGGTAGGGTGGAGAAAAATATTGTTATTGAGCTGCCTGAGGATTTTGCTGAATCACAAGGTGAAGTGGACTCCGAGGCGATTAACAATTTTTTGGACCCGAAACATGCCCCGATTAAGACAGTGGCCAGTGGTCAGAATTCAGTAGTCAGCCAGGATATAGGCGATAATCAAAAATATGCTTTAGTTAATGGAAAAGTGATTGATTTGGAGACCGGGAGAGAAGCCGAGCATAAGGGCGGAATAACAAAACTTAAGTATCTGGGCAAAGGAGTCTATTTGATTGATATTAGCGGCTATCATGTTATTGCCAATGCATTTGGGGAGGATTGGAAAAAAATTATAGGGTCTGATTTTGGTGTCTTATTAGAATCAACCAAAGACGGTCGGTATTATTGGACGGTAGATGACAATGGGATAACTTCGAAAGTATTTAGTGTAGAAAGAGGGGATTTTGTATATTTGGGGTTTGATCCGGGGAACCAGAAAGTCAAAAATCTACAATTTAGTCCGGACGGGAAATATGCTACTTATATTGAGACTTTAGCCGGAATCGATTATTTTGTAACTTATGATTTAGATACAGATAGAGCTGTTGGCCAGAAAGAAGCAATCGGAAGTTGTGGCGTGGATTGTTATTATGCCGTTAGCCGAAATAGTGATGTGGCGATAGTTGAATATAACGCCGGAGCTTATATGTTAATTGATTTAAAACTTGGGATGCTGGTGCAGGTTAACGGAAAATCGCTTTTTAAACATATCCATACTGACTCGACGGGAACATATACGGTGCTGGTGGATAAAAATGATGTAATTAGTATTTATATACATGCGAATGGAAAGATGTTGACCTCTAAGGATTTGAAGAATAAGAAAATCGAAGAAGTTAGTACTTTATGGGCGGGCGGGAAAATTTATTTTCGAATTGCATCGGCTGATCACACAGAATTACAAGACTTTGACAGTAAGGGCAATAAAATTCCTTTTGTTCAAAGCAATGATTTTATGGAAACTTATTCAAACCAGGGAAAACTCAGAGTATATACAAATTTAATAAAACCGGGGGGATTTTTAAATATTAATGGTTCACTGGGTGAGGAGCTTAATAAGCTAGGATGGGAGGGGGGGAGTTTATATTATGACCAAAATTGGGGTTTGTTTATTGATAAAACAGGAGCAGCAGGAAGGGCAATAGACCCAAAAACGGGTAAAGTTTGGGCGATTACGGGGCAAATATTTGGCCATGAGGGGGATGATTTGTTGTCTATAAATGGAGATGGGATACTGTGGTGGCATGACGGTATTATTGTAAATCAGGTGTCGAAAAAGACCTATGTTACAAGTCCGGGAAATGGGGTGTTTTTAATGAACGGCAGCCTTACTACTTATAACCTAATTGTTGAGGGAAAAATTAAAGTAACTACAGTAGGACAAGAGTTTGACAAAGTATGGTGGACCGGAACAGTATATGAATTTATTAATTCTAAAACCGGAAATAGAGTGTATGTGGACCCGAGTAATCCCCAAGAAGTTATGGATAATTCGATAACAACAAAAAAGAATGATCAGCCGGTGATTAATAATGGTCAGAAATATGTCAGATATTTATCGGAAGTTATTGAGGTGGGGAGCGGAAAAAAAGTAATTTTGGGAATGGACATTAAGGGATTTGAGTATTTGGGCAATGGATATTACTATATTAAAAGCGGTGACTACGGACAAATTTGGAATTTTGAAAAGGAATTAAATAGGCCAATAATCTTTGCTACTCCCGGGCAGGAATTAGGGTTGTCGGAAGATAAAAAATGGGCTTGGATAATAGATAAAGGTACAAGGCAAATAATTGGGGGGGTGACAAGTATGGTGAGTGGAATTAATAAATTAGATAACACTCCGATGAGTGATTTTAAGGTCAGCAAAGACGGAAAGATGGGCTTTTGGAAAAAAGGAAAAGAAATAATTTTTTATGATTTGGAGAATAATAATCCTTTTGCTAAAGTGACAATGTCTACTGAGCCAATGAATTTTGTAATGTCTGAAGACGGAAGAGCGGTGCGGGTGGAAGATAGTGCTGGTGACCATAGGTTAATTAGAATGACTAGTACAGGCGCAGAGCTTGTTGATGTTCAGGACTCGAGTAATAAGGTGTGGAATGCTTTTGAATTTGTTAGAACTGACTCGACTGGTACTTATTCTGTGTTAATTGATAAAAATCAGGAGATGTATATATATATTCACCAAATAGGAAAAGTAATTCGAATCCAAAGTAATGTGTCTCAAAATGAAAAATTTGGTTTCGTTTATACCTATTGGGATAATGCCGGCAAGCCATATTTTGTAGTTACTAGTAGAGGTTTGAACAATGCGGTTCAGTTTGACGAAAATGGGAATTTTGTAAATGACATTAATCCAACATATATATATGGAGAACAAATCAATTTCAAAGGAGAAATGAAATTTATTACCAAAGACCCAAATGCTGATAAGTTGGGGAAAGACAATCGGCTGGGAGTAAATGCAACGGCAAACCAAGTATTTTATAAACATCCAAAGTTTGATTTGTTTATTGATGAGAGAGACCCGAATATGAAAATTGCGATTGATACGAAAACCGGAACCAGGTTTGAGTATGGGGGAGAAATAGTATATTTAAACACTAAATTTATTACGAGTCCGCAGTTGGTGGTAGTCGACCAAAACGGAGCAGTTCATTTTATATCAAACGGAACTGATAATAAGTTTGAGAAGGCAGCAGTTAATTTAAAAAGCAATAATTTGGTATATTTTCATCCCGGAATGCAGGTATACACATTAAAATCAGAGGGCGGGGATGATGTGTCTTTAGATGTAAAAGAGAAAGACTATAAAATAGTGTTTTTTGATGGAGTAAATTATGTGTTTGTTAACCCAGTAACGGGAGAGACGAAATTTGTGGACGCTCAAACCGGAAAACTAATAACTCCAGTAAGAGAAACGGAGGGGGAAAAGAAAATTGTAGGGATTAGCCAGAAGATGCCCTTGGACGCGCAAGATAAGTTGAAGGCAGTTAAAAAAGGCAGTAAATGGGTAATTACCAATATGGCGACAGGGGAGGAGGGACAGAGTTATGAAGATGAGCCAGAGTATTTAGGGAAAAATATATTTTATTTGTTTGAGGGTGGAACTAGATTTGCGGTTAAACATAATGAAAAAGGCGCTCAGGTGGCAGCAGAAACAGTGGTGAGAAACCCGAACATTAGGGGTGATTACGTGATTTCAAATGATGGGGCAAGGCAATATGCGTGGTCTATTAATTCTGGTGAAGAGATTGAAGGTAGCGGGTTTCAAGTTTCTTCAAGTGGAAAATATTTAGTTTTTAACGATGGAGAAGAATTAAATTATTATGATCCGGATAAGAAAAAAGAGCTACCGATTGCTACTGGTTTAAAGGGTGTTCTGGCTGATAATGCTGACGTGGTAATTGTTACTGATAAGAAGGGGAAGTTTGGAGTTTGGGATTTGAAAATTGGGGATTGGTTGTGTCAAAACCAGGATAGTGTTCAGACTGACACCAGTGGTAAATTAGTTGTTGGAATTAGTAATAATATAATTGAATACCAGTGGGTTGGAACTAGGTTTGGCGGCCCTGTACACACAGACACCATAAGGGTGGAATATGCCGAGGACGGTGAAGGTAACAAATATGTGGTGGAGATACGACATAATTGGGAAAGATACCTTGGAGTAGTGGACAAGAATTGGAATGGGGTGAATGGAAAAACAGAGGCAGATATGCCGGAGTGGCGGGAAGTATTTGACAAAGATGTTAAAAGCATAAGTTTAGGAAAAAAACTATTAGCGTCAACTTTTATTGATGATATTTCAAAAGGTAATGTGTTAAGAATGTCGGGTCAAAGATATTCTTACTACGAAGAATTTCAAAAGACACCAAATGAAATAATAATTCTTACTAAAGATAAAAAAGGAAATGTTGTTTTGTTATTTAATAAACTTATAGGAGTATTTAAGAGTGGTTTGCTAATTGTTGATACTGGGACGGAAATAGTATTGGGGAGGAAAGACTTGGTGGGAAATAAATTTAGCCAAAAAGAGTTTTATGTTCAAAAAGAGGGGGAATATGCGGTTGGATTAATGGGGGATAGGTGGCAGTTGATTAATAGTGAGGGGGAAATAAAAGATATTCAAACAGTTGTTCCAAGTGGATACAAAGTAATCGGGGTTAATGGGAAATATTTCGTTTTAGAAAACGCTTTGGGAATTAAACAATATTTAGATCCGGAAATAATTTTTGGCAACAAAATTGTAAATAATCCGGTTACTTTTGAAAGTAAGATGCCAAAAGAGTATTCAACCTCGCAAACGTATCGAGAGTTGGCGACAATGTCGACTTTTATATTAGATACTGAGGGCAAAATTGAGAATGTTGATTTTGACCAGACAGTGGAAAGTATTGATAATTTCCTCAGAAGTATGGAATTGATGATAAAAGACGGACGGGTAGAAAAGGAAGATGTAACAGTCAAATATTTAAAGATGGTTGCTGACATGTTATTGGGGCCAGACGCCAATTTGTACCCACATCTTAAAACTGATACGGCTTTTTTTGTTAGAGCAGTTGAGTTACTGGGAGGGAATGTAGAAGCTGAATTTAGTGAATTTAGGACAGTGGCCACAAGCACTGTTAGTGATGGGCAAGTTGGCAATACCCAGAAAGAAGTTGATAGGTGGAAAAAAGAGGTTTATGAAAAAAGGCAGGAATGGATAGACCAGGCAAGAAAAGCATATTTGCCGCTTTTAGAGCTGGTTCCGGAAGATTATAAAGAGAGAGTTAGAAACATAATGGCAGAAGATGTTAGGTATATTTATGAGCTACAAGAGATGGAAATTAATGAAAGGTTTAGTGGAGGGAAAGGCGACTACTCAAATTTATTGTTTGACTGGTGGACGGCCAACATCAATAGATTGGTGCCTGGACTTAAGAAGTATTTGGAGGCAGGAGGGGTAAGTCAAAAGTGGATGGATGAAAGAAACGCGGCTGATTATTGGGAGAACTTAGTGGACGGAATACTTATTGCAGCGCGAGAATTGGAAACGAATAGTGTAGTAGACAACCAACTATTTAACTGTGCTGCTTATGGCTGGCTGAGTTTGTGGGGAAGTGAATATGTTGACTATGTGAAACAAATAGGTTCATTAATTGAAGTGATGCAAGAGGTGCCAATTAAAGATGTTAACTCAATAATTTCGGCGCTGGTGGGAGGATTGGCCCAAGCACATTCTGGACAGAAGTTAGATTTGGTAGTTTTAGGAAAACAAATAGAAAAAATTTTGGGGAATAAAAAAGCGGCAGAGATTACAAAAAACATTGTTTTGAGTCTGAAAGACGAAACAGAAGGCAGGGTGGGGGGGTTTATTGAGGGGGAAATAGAAGCAGAGGAAATGGGTAAAGCGGCAGATTATTTGCGGTTTTTAACCAATGATGCGGCTTTGGTAAGAATAGTGAATCCCAGTGAAAAATATAACCCAGTAGGGGAAAAGGTAAAACTGCCAGAGGGGGGTATAAGTGTGGCTCAAATAATGAAAATTGAAGCCGATCGGGTTAATGACGGTAGTAAGGTGATAAGTGCGGTGGATTTAAAGACTAAAATCGAAGCTGGAGAAATTCCATCAAGCTCTAGTGATGACGTTAAGGATATTAGACAAAAAATTACCGTACAGGCAGAAACTGATGCTGAAAAAAGAGAGATTGCTCAAAACGCTATAGACGCTACTAAGGAAAATAAATCTCAAGATAGAGAAAAAGGTAAGCTGAGAGTTGATTTTTATAGACAGATTGTAAATGGAGTAGAAGAAATGGTTGAAGAAGCAGTAGACAATGGTACCGGAGCATTGTCTGAGGTGGCTTTACTGATACCTAAATCAACAAAAATTGCTGCTGTACAGCAGACAATGTCTGGGTTTTTTGGGGTGGGTAAATTTACAATATATAAAGATGTTGACAGGGTAGAGATAATTACTAAAAACAATGATCGAGCGATGGCCTTTTATTTGGAACCGATAAAAGACTCGGCGGGCAATTTGGTGGATTTAAAGCTAGTTGACTGGGTGGAGTTTGACGGGAAAGAAATTCCGACTGGGGTGACGATACGCCGAATTAATAAAGTTGAGAACATTATTCCAGAATTGGAGTCAATGTTGGCTCAACGGTCATGGAAGACTTTTTCGGGAATGGCGGTTACTGACCAGTTTGAGGTGGACATGGTAACTGATGACAGTGGTGAATATAAGCCTTTGGAAGTAAAAAAGGAGTTACTGTCAGAAACTGACTTTGTGGCTGATTCAGTAAATGGTGTTAAAAATAATAATTTTGGCAAAATGAGGGTTTGGCAGACTGAGGGAATGCCTTTGCAAATTGTTGACCGGGCGGGGCTTAGAATTAACCAGATTCCTGATAATTATTTTGACTTGATACCTGATCAGCTTAAGCCATTGGTTAAGAAATTAGGAATAGTAATTCAGATTCCGTTGCCTTTAATTGAGGCTCGAAATGCTTTTGATCATGAAGGTGATTATTTAAAAACAATTCAAAAATACATTGCGGTGGAGTTTTATAAGGCCATGGCTAATAAAGCCATAAATAACTCTCAAGGGTTTACCGTACCTGGATTGCCTAGGGATTTTGTAAGTAATATTAGAAATTATACTGGAGAGTTTCAGTATGAAAAAATAAGAGATTTGGCTTCTTTAGCGGCTCAGATTAACAAGGGAGATACATCTAACATTGACTTTAACTTACTTAATACTATTGCCAAAGATAAGGTGGCCGACAGGTTTGTGAAATTACTTGTATTTTTAGAAGTAAGTGAGCAAACGAGTGGAGAAAAAACTAGTTTATGGGCTAAGCGCCAAGCTGTATTGGCGGAAATGGCAAAAAGAGACGCTGAGGCAAAACGAACTTTGGAGCGCGAGAGTGGGGCAGCGGTAGATGCGGGCATTCGGGTTAGCGATCGGATGAAGGAGATTGCCACTAAAGCTAGTGATTTTGGAGCTAGTGTAGTTTTGGGAAAAACCGTGCTTCAGGGGCATCGGGAAATGGAAAATCCAGGAAAGATTATTGTTAAAGCAGAAACTCCCGAAGAGGTGAGGTTGTTGGAGTTGGCTAAATATGTTGGCGGGATGTTTGGAATTGAGCAGACTGTATTGGTGTCAAGTGAGGCGCATTTTGCGGGTATGTTTGGTTTATATGAGGGTAAAAGTACTATGTTTATTAATAGGGCAGTGGCATGGACACAGGGGAAAGATGCTTTTGGAGGAGCAATGGTTGATGCTTCGACTGATACAGTTATCCACGAACTGGCGCATTTGCTGGAAAGACAACAGCAGGGGTGGGATATTGCCCGAATTTTTAAAGAAGGGCTTTCTACTGAGTCAAAGGAGGACAGAAAAGTTTCCGGATTTACTCACCAGCAGGGAGTGTTTACAGAGATGATGCAGTATATTTCGGCTGTTATGTTGGCACAGGACCAGGCTAACCGGGTAAAAGTGGCGGGTGGAAAAGACGTAATGACTTTAGAAAAGATTTTTGCCAGTGAGGGCACGTATAAACCGTTTAGCTGTACGGTTTGTTCCATCCCGGAACATCAGGTAGATGTGAAGGTAGAAGCCGGGATAGAGGCAGGAAATAAGGGGGATTTTAAGACTGCGGATAAGTTATTTGCCGAGGCTCTGGCGATTTCCAATGACCACAAATTTGATAATCAAGTAATTCAATCAATACTTAACCTTAAGGTGTGGGCGGCAAGATTTATGGTATACAAAACCGAGGCATTAAAGGATGCGACTTTGGAAGAGGCAGTGTGGGCTAAAAAGGAAAGAGTTGAAGCCAGGAAAGATGGAACGTTGAGTAAGGGAGCAATAGAGGATTTGGCTGTACAAGGGGTACACATAAATACAATTGAGGAAGATATGGGCCAAGTAAAAGGGGTTAAGAAATCGAACATAATTGAGAGATTGAAAATAAAAGTAGAAAAGATCAAATGGAGAGTGAGAAGGTTGAGAAAAGAAGTGGTAGTGGTGAATAAAGATGTAGAACCTACAACACCAAGAGCTCATGATGATAACTTGATTAGTCCTGATTTGATTCCGATAATTTCTTACTCTGATGGTAAGCCTATATACGATCCTGAAAGAGGGGAAGTGGTGGTTGGAAATGAGGCTTCTGAGAGAAAGAGAAATCAAGAAGCGGTAATGATACTTAAAGATTTTGTAAGCAGAAACCGAAAATGGAGTTCATTTCCTCTAGATTTTTACACGAGGTGGATTAATAGAATGGAAGAATCGATGGAGATGAGTAATACCTATAATTCAATAAAAGCGCATGAATTTAGTCATGTTGTTACACATCAGAACTACGGCGGCGCGGGTTATAGTGTAAGTTATGCGGCTTCGGAAGCTATTGCTGGTATAAATAATAAAGAGTTTGAGGACGATAGAGTTATAATAGAAAACCGAAAGACAAAAGCCTATGATGAGTTTTTAGCAATAGTGTCTGAGCTGGAAGCTTGTGGTGATAATAATCATTGTTTGTGGTTTAGGCTCGGTAAAAGGGTGACTGAACTAGTAGCTATTCAAAAATCTTCACCTACTGGCTTTTTTGGATTAGATGTTGATACGAGTGAGTTAATCACTCTAAAAATTGGTGAACAGCATAATATGGCAGTTTTCTTATTAATTACTTCTGGGATTGGTTGGGAGATTAATCAAAAAGGGGATGTGGTTATTAACTGGCCGGAGAGCATTGTGGAAGGCATGAAATACAATAGTTCAGAAGAATTGATACATACAATAATTATGGAGAGAGCGACTGAAATATTGAATAATCCGAAAGTAGCTCTTGAATGGGTAAAAAAGAATGATAGTAGGCAGAAGGCGACTAAAGGCTATTTAATTAAGTTGAAAGTGCTTATAAAAGTTCTTGAGGAAGTGAGAGAAAAGACTAAAAATTATGGTTTTGATTCTGATACTGCTAATCGGTTGAGGCTATTATTGCCTAATACTGATGATAGTGGGGTGTTAAACTAATAAATGATTTCAAGCTTAAGGGGAATAGTTGATAAAATCTGGGGGAACCAGGTGGTAGTGGAGGTGGGTGGAGTGGGGTATAACGTTTGGGTGGGGCAAAGACTGGGCAGAAAAATAGTTGAGGGGGAGGAAATAAAGCTTTACACTCATATGGCAGTGTCGGAAAATGATCAGGCACTGTACGGTTTTGAGACATGGGATGAATTACAACTATTTAAATTATTAATAACTGTGTCTGGTGTCGGGCCAAAAACCGGAGCCCAGATTTTAAGTGAAACACAGGGTGACGCCGTAATAAAGGCTATTGGTGATGCCGATGTTGCCTTTTTTGGCAAAATAAAGGGAATTGGTAAAAAGACGGCTCAAAGAATTATTGTGGACTTACAGTCGAGAGTAGGGGGTTTGGGAGAGTTAAACTTGCGAGATGATTTACCGCTTTTAGATGATGATTTGTCCCAAAGTTTGAGACAATTAGGCTTTGGTGGCAGAGAAATTGAGGGAGTGCTAAAGAAACTGCCCAAAGAATTGAGTGACCTGGAAGGCAGATTGGCTTGGTGTTTACAAAATATTGGTTAGTTTTGGGTTTTGTTCGCCTTATACTTTTCGGGTTTGGTAAAATGGAAATATGAGTGATGGAAACAATTTAGACCCCAAGGCTACCAAAGAGGAAAAAATAGTCGAGAAAAGTTTACGGCCGCAGACCTTGAGGGAATTTATTGGGCAAGAGAAAGCCTGCCGACAATTACAAATATTTATTGATGCGGCCCGAGCCAGGGGGGAAGCGGCGGATCATATTTTGTTTTACGGACCGCCAGGGTTAGGGAAAACTACGCTGGCGTTTTTACTAGCCCGGGAAATGGGGGCCAATATTAAAATAACGTCGGGTCCGGCTATGACTCGGACAGGAGACATAGCTGCTATTTTAACCGGCCTAAAAAAGGGTGACTTTTTGTTTATTGATGAAATTCACCGGCTGAATAAGGCTGTTGAGGAAATGCTATATAGTGCTATGGAGGATTTTGCCCTGGATATAATTTTGGGTAAGGGGCCAATGGCTAAAACGGTTCGGCTGAATTTACCCAAATTTACCATAGTGGGGGCAACTACCAGAATTGGAATGCTTACAGGACCATTGAGAGATCGGTTTGGGTATATTCAACAGATGGATTTTTATGAAGACAATGAGTTAGAAGAGATAGTAAAGAGAACGGCGGATGTACTAAATTGCCAAATTGATGATGGGGCGGCCCGGGTTATTGCTCAAAGATCCCGGGGGACTCCGAGGGTAGCCAACCGACTTTTGCGTCGGGTGAGGGACTTTGCTCAAATTAATAATGACGGGCTAATTACGGTAGTTGAAGCCGAGGAGGCACTTAGAATGTTGGGAGTGGACGAGTTAGGTTTGTCTGATGCAGATAGGAGGTATTTGGAGATAGTCAGAATTGACTATAAAGGGGGGCCGGTGGGGGTGGAAAATATAGCGGCCGGGTTGTCTGAGGACGTAGACACAATTACTGAGGTATATGAACCGTTTTTAATGAAAAAGGGATTGGTTAAAAGGACTCCACGGGGTAGAGTGGTAGTATAAATTATGAAGATCGGAATTGACCGTGATACATTGGCCCAGGCTATGTTGGATGTGGCTTTAAAATGCCCCAAAGAGTACCAGCCGGTTGAAAGAGCTTTGGGGAAATTGTATCACTACTTGGATTCAATTGCCGAAACCGTTGGTGCTGATAGAAGTTGTGCCAGAGAAAGTAATGAGTATATTACCAGAAGTTATTTGGGCTATGAGAAGAAATTTGGATTTGCTCCATTGGCAAGTGCTGATGTATTTTTGCCTAAGCCTTTGGAAATTGCTAAATACCTTGGTTGGTCGGAGTTGTCTGGTGGGATTGAAGTATTTCGGTTTCGGAAGGATATGGATTTAGGCGACCAGCGAAAAGGAATGGTAATTAGTTATACCGAACATTTTGCCCAGGCTAATATGATTCCAAAAGAACTTCATTCTGAGAGCGATGGTCCCTATAACTCAGACATATTAGAAAGCCAAAGATTTTATCATTTGGCGATTATTCCAAGCCTTTATGGCTTCCAGGGTTTATATTTTGGAGAAGTAGAAGGATTTGGGACTTTCAACCTAAAGACTGGTAAAAGAGATTATTTTACTGAAGGTCAGTGGTTGGAACAAGATTTAACCAGAGGTGGGGACGCTAGTGATAACTGCCAGATGGTGGTAGCCTTTGACCGAACCGTAAGGTCTGCCCATAAACTGGGAGTGATTAATAAACTGGTGTTTGCGAGACAAGGAAGTAATGACGGATCTCCCGAGGCTAGACTAAGGAGTAAATTAGAAACTTTAGTTTGGAATCGGCTTCATCCTGATCAACCAGCTAAACCAATGGAACAAATGGGGGTTGAAGACCATTAAACGAAAGCCGTAGGTGAAGGTTGCAAAGATTTGGGCATAAAGTAATGTCAAAGTTATTTACTATGATTTGGAATAGGAGATTTGCCAATTCAATCAAGATATTACCGACGTATAATTTATGTCCTATTTATTTAGGAGCAAAATTAAACTTTGGGGGCTGGAAACACATGGAACTGTGACCCTACTATTAGCTTTAGGTGCCTAAAAGCCACAAAACGACTTTTTTGCGGTAGCGACGGTCGTCATGGGAAGAGTAGTAGAAAAGTAATAAGGATAGGGGTAATATGGGTTATGGAAACAACAATAACACTGATACGCGAGTCTATAAATCAAATAAGGATCAATTTTAAATTAATACTAAAAACATATTTATTGGTAGTGGGAATTTCAATGCTTTGTATTATTCCGGTATTGATAATTGGGGGTATTGTGGCTTTAATGAGGAACAATGCTTTAGTTTTAAGTTTAGGAATAGCGGTGGTAAGTGTGGCGTTCTTGTTTATGTCTACATATGTCCAGGCTTGGGGTTTTTTGGCCACGACTTTAGCGGTAATTAACAAGGAACCTGTGATGGGGGCAAAACATATAAGTAAAAGAGCTTGGGGAATGGTTAGTAAATATTGGGGAATAATGCTTTTGACTAGCTTAATGGTGATTGGAGGGATAATACCATTGGTTATTCCCGGAATAGTATTGGGGGTAACTTTAGTGATGGTAATGTTTGTACTTATGGATGAAGGAATTGGAGGGATGGACGGGATTATGAGGTGCCGGTTTTACATTAAAGGAAATCGATGGCAGTTGGCGGGGAGGTATTTATTGTTATTAATTATTGCCGGGTTAATACAGTTGGGATTACAGGAACTGGTAAAGAGTTCAAATGTGGTGATACAAATTATTAGTATTTTATGCTTAGCAATAACTGGCATAGGATCGAATCTGTTTATTGTAGCTTTTGGGTATAGGAATTATGTATGGCTAAAAGAAAGTAAGGTGGAGGTAGTTTATGACCCGCAAGAGGCTAGGAGAAAATATAAATTAATTGCGGTTTGGGGAATTGTAGCTATTATGTTGGCGATAATTATTCCCATTGTAATACTGGGGTCACGAGCTTAAATAAACAGTATACAGAAGTTTTTAGTAATGTATGGTTTGATGCTTAGATATGGGTGACACCAATGTCTCCGGCAGTAGACGGTTCTCTCCATGAAAAATCCTTATGTTCACGACCAATAAGCCGGCGCATAGTTATTCCTAACTCTTTGAGGATGATTCGAGCTTCTGGAGTAGGTTTAAAGACAGGACTAGGTTGGGTGAGTTTGTGGGGAACAACAAGGTGACACTTGTCACAATGAAATAAAAAGCCTTTTCGGGTTAATTCAACTTATTCGCTTTGGATACCCAAAAGCCACAAGACTGCTTCTTTGCGGTAGCGACGGTCACCTCTAGCATTGATGCGGATGGCGGGGAGTTTACCTCGTTTACCCCAGCGCTTGACTGTTAGCTTGGAAACGCGAAGTAAGTCGGCGACTTCGGCAACAGTTAGGAGGTCGGGTAAGTTATCGATGGAAATATCATTAACTTTCTTGGGGGTTTGTTTCACAAGTTTATCTTGTGGAGTAGTTTGATCAGTCATTGGTTGTATCAGGGAACATCTAAATAATGTTTAACTGTAAACAGTAAAACATAAGGCATACTAATGTGTCAATGTACTTAAATGTTATGGGGTAAAAATATCGTTACTTTTAGCTTACAAACTGCATATGAGGCCATTGGAGAAATGATTTATTATTTAACTATGAAAAATCTCTTGCTAATTGTATTTTTAGGACTGGTGTTTTTTAGTTTTAAACCAGTAAGAGTTTGGGGGAGTGAAATGTGTCAGTATGGGAGTACCCAGGCCAGGGTTCAGAAAAACATCAATGACCCGTGGGTTCAGGAAAAAACAATAAATTTAGGGGAAGGGTTTAATGTGGGTTCGTTTCATGATCACACTGGCCAATTTGCAAATGACACAGTTTTGAGGGTAGACGGACCTGATGGATTTTTTAGCAATTATCACAATGGGGATATGGTACGACCGACACGCTCAGGGAGCTATGAGCTAAGTGTGACGACAGTTGGCAAGGAGGGTGGGGCGTGTGAGGAGAAGGCGAAGGTGAACGTGGTTAAGAGTAAAAGTGAGAAATACCATGGAAGAAAATGGACAAATGAAAATCATAATCATCATAAAGAGACTAATAACGATAATAATAGTGTCTATCGGCGCGATGGTTGGTGGAACAGTGATGGGAGAGCCAGGTACGGAGAAGGTATTTATACCCGTGATGGTTGGTATAACAGCGATGGGCAGGCTCGATATGGGGAGGGAATTTATACACGCAATGGTTGGTGGGGGATGTAGAACTAAGAAATAAAAAACTAATGTAGAATGAAGCATGGATATAAAAATTGGGTTTTTTGGGGTGAAAAGTTGGGAGAAAGAGTCAATTGTTGACCAAATAACTAGACTGCCGGTGTACGGGGTAGGAATATTTGAGGAAGAAGTGCAGGATAAACTGGATATTGCTTTGGAATACGACGTGATTTCAACGTTTATTTACTCGGACTTAAGTAAAAAAGTGTTGGATAAACTGCCGAAATTAAAAATGGTAGCGGCGCGAAGTACTGGGGTGGATCATATAGATGGGGTTGAGTGCCAGAAGAGGAAAATTGAAGTAAAAAATGTACCGGAATATGGGTCCCAAACTGTGGCTGAGTACACGGTAGCTTTAATGATGGCTTTAACCAAAAAAATAATTCCGGCTCACCAATCGGTAGAAAATGGAGAGTTTAGCCCGGAGGGGTTAACGGGCATTGACGTATTTGGAAAAACTTTGGGAGTAGTAGGCGTTGGGAAAATTGGGGCTAATGTGGTGAAGTTGGGACGGGGGTTGGGGATGAAAGTAATTGGGGTGGAGAAAAACGCTGATGAGGCCATGGCTAAAAAGCACGGTTTTAAAAATGTGGATTTGGAAACCTGTTTAAAGCAAGCTGACATTGTGACTTTACATGTACCGTCCATTCCACAGACTTATCATTTGATTAATAAGAAAAACATTGGACTGATGAAGAAGGGGAGTTACTTGATTAACACTTGCCGAGGGCCGGTAGTTGAGTCAGCGGCGGTAGTTTGGGCGCTTAACAAAGGAGTACTGGCCGGGGCGGCGTTAGATGTAGTGGAAGAAGAGTCGAGGGTGGAAAACATTTCAGTTGTACTGACTGATGATACTAAGAAAGCTGATTTACAAGACATTTTAAGCTTTCACTTACTACGGGACCGGGATGACGTGATAATTACTCCGCACAATGCTTTTAACACCCGCGAGGCGGTAGGGCGGATTGTGGCTACGACAGTTGATAATATATTGGAGTTTGTAAAAAATAGCAGGTGAAACTTATGAGTATGTTATATTAAATAATATGGAGGGAAAACAAGACAAGCCTAATAATCGAAAAGCAATTTTAACGGCAATCGCCATTACAACTGCAGTACAAGCTCCGGTTGTTGTTTTAAATACCATTCGTTCGGTGCAGAGTTTAAATGGACCGAAAGCATTGAGTGTGGAAGATCATCATAACCACAACGTTGGTAAATTTGAAAAAGCTGTAAATTATGAGGCAGTTGACAGGCAGGAAGAGGGTATGTTGACAGCCAAATTAGATAAAATGTTAATTTTAGGACAGGATGTTACAAAAATTCAGGCTGAACTTACGCAATTGGGTTACGATGATAGTTACGGAAGTTTTCTTAATTTTAAATTGGCTGATTCTGTTAGACCGTTTATGGGGCAAGACCTAGCCTGGTCTAATGTTTATACTTCAGGTAACGAGGCCGGTATACAGGTTAGTTGGACTAGGACCGATGGAGAAAGCCCTGATAGACCGTATGAAACTGATCTGGACAAAATTAAGCTGTCGGGGGTGGATGTGGCAGTACTAGATGTTGACAAGGGGGTTTTTAATTTTTATGGGGTCGATTTGCAAAGTTTAGCCCGGGAGGGGTTGGACCCTGAGAAAGATATTCAATTTGGTTATGTTACCACTGACGAAGGAATTGATTTGGTGCTAAGAAAGGATTTTGGGGGGGGAGTAATAAAGTATGATAAAGTTTCAGCTAGTGAATTTGAACAGAGGTGGGAAGGGAGAGGTTTGACTGTACTTGAGGGAAATGGAGAGTAAAAGTCCTGTTGGAGAGGTTAGTCGAAGGAGTTGAGGTTAATAAAAATCATTAGAATCGATAATCGGATTACGGTTAAAACTGGTGATGCTGGTTATAAAATTAACCAAAGGGGTTAGTAAAGAAGATCGGTGGGGAGTTGGTAATGTCGATTGTCTAAGTTTTGGTTCGAGCGCCGGAGTTGGGGGTGAGGGATTACGGCGGGGGAGGTACTCATGTGTTAATACTAGGCGCACCGATTCGACTGCTTCTGGACTGTAAGCTCCTGCCATATGATATTTGGTATTATAGCTTATGATTAAGAAGTGGAAGACTCTTGACGAAAAAGATGTATCAATAAACGAGCATTTGAGAATTTATAAACATCGAGTTCAGTTGCCAAATGGAAAAATTATTGACGATTATGGAGTGGTTGATTTGGGGGCGGGGGCGGTAGTGGTACCAGTAACCAGCGAAGGAAACATCGTGTTAGTGAGCCAGTACCGCCATGGGTCGGATGAAATAATTACCGGATTCCCGGCAGGTAGATATGATGAAGAGGAAACGGCTGAAGTTACAGCAATTCGTGAGCTTAAGGAAGAAACAGGTTATGAGACAAAAAACATAAAGTACTTGGGTAAATTGATTTCAAACCCGGGCAAAAACCGGGGGTGGGTGAAAGTGTATTTAGCAAAAGATTGTATAAAAAAAGGGCAACCTGAGGGGGATGTTACGGAGGAGATAGAAGTCATGGAAGTTGATTGGGACAAAATGGAAAAGTTGATTTTGGAGGGGGAAATTGTGGAAGCTCAAACAATTGCTGCTTGGATGCTGGCGCGGAAGTTTGTGTAGTTTGATAGAATTAAATACTATGAAACCAGTATTAATTTGTGGAGGAGTGGGGTCCAAAATGTGGCCTGAATCCAAACCAACAAGCCCGAAACATTTTTTACCCCTAATTAACGGTAAGTCACTATTTCAACTCAATTGGGAAGCGTTACGGCTTAAATTTAAACCAGAAGATATTTATTTACAAACTAACGATGAGCAAGCAAAAATTGCCACAGAACAAGTCCCTGAGGTTGTGGACCAAAATGTATTTATTGAACCGGAGATGAGGAACCAAGGCCCGGCAACGTGCTTGGCGGCAGCTAATTTATATAAAATTGATCCGGATGAGCCGTTTATTTTAGTTCAGGCGGATGTATTGCGGGAGCCTGCGGACAAGTTTATTGAGATGGTTGAAGTGTGTGACAGGCTAATTAAAAAAGAAGGTAAGTTAATAACGGGCGGCAACAAACCGGAATACGCCATTATGGGAATTGATTATTTAATAAAAGGTGAGGAAGTGGGGAGGGAGGGAAGTGTGGGAGTATTTAAGGTAGACCAATTTATGTGGAGAAGCTCAAAGGAAGCGGTTGAAAGTTTGGTGGCCGATGGAAGAGCATTAACACATGCTAATCATTATGCTTGGACTCCAAGAAAATTAATGGAGTTGCTACAAGCACGAAAGCCGGAATGGTATGGGCCATTGATGGCATATATTAATGGAGCTGATTTGACAGAGCAATACGCGCTAATGCCAAAAGGTCCAATGGAAGATGTGACCCAGGAAGTATTTACTGAGGCGTTGGTAGTGGAGTTGCCATTCAAGTGGATTGATTTTGGAACTTGGGAAAGCGTGGCCAAGTACCTGACTGAAAAAGGGCAATACCAGTCTCCTGAGGGGTTGGTGGAAATTGAGAGTTCGAACAACTTTGTACGGGTGCCAGCTGGAAAGAAAGTGGCAATTATTGGAGTCAGTGACTTGGTGGTAATTGACACCGGAGAGTCCTTGTTGATTTGCCCGAAAAATGAAAGCGGTAAGGTGGGGGAAGTGGCGAAGGCACTTGAGGCAAAAAATTAAATAGATGAATATTGTGCTGATTTGTGGTGGAAGCGGGACTAAGATGTGGCCGGAGTCAACAACAACCACACCAAAACAATTTTTACCACTAGTTGGGAGTAAGTCAACTTTGCGGGTTAACTATGAGCAGATTGCGAAGTTTGTTGACATAAAAAAGATTTGGGTATTAACCACTGTTGACTTGGTAGAAATGGTTAAAAAGGAACTTCCAGAGATAGACGGGTGTAATTATGTAGTGGAGCCGTGCAGACGGAATCATGGTCCGGCAATTTCAATGATGATGGCGAAATTAGTTAATGTTGACCCGGATGAACCATTTATGATAATTCAAACGGATGTAATTAGAAACCCGGAAAGCAGATTTCGGGAAATGATTATGATGGCTGATGAAGTAACTCAGAAGACTGGATGTTGGCTAACTGCGGGAAAGAAAATGGAGGGAAAAATTGCGGGGGTAGATTATGTAGAAGTGGGGAACAAAAAAACATACGGCGAAGTGAATTTTTGGGAAATTGAAAAATGGCTCAATAGAGATATAGAAAAAGATATAGAGCGGGCAATTAGTAACCAAAAAGCGCTAATACATGCGACTCACTTATGTTGGACGCCAATCAAAATGATTGAGGTAATAAAAAGCCATGTTCCTAGTTGGGGCAGGGGAATTGATAAGTTGATGGAGGCGGGGGAGAATTGGGAGAAAGTAGTTAAAACTGTTTATAAACAGATGGAACATGGGTCCTTTGAGGAGAGGGTAGTTAGTCAATTAACTGAGAAGGGGTATGTGATGGAAATGACTTTTGAGTGGTGGGACTTGGGAACTTGGGAGAGTGTGGCGGATTATAATCAAAAATATTTTAATAATAACAATGAGTGTGATATGGTGGAAATTGAGGCCGGGGGGAATTATTGTAGAGTGGAAAAAGGGAAAAAAGTAGCCGTGGTGGGAATGGATAATTTAATTGTAGTGGATACTCCAGAGGGGTTACTGGTATGTAAAAAAGAAATGAGCGGGCGGGTTGGGGAAGTGATTACGAAGTTGGAGGAGAAAGATTAACTCAGAAGTGGTTCTAAGTTTTCTCTCCAAGGTGGACGGCTTAATCGATATAAAGCTCTTACCATGGTTCCATATGTCTTTCTGGTTTTTTCGTTTAACATTTGGGCAACTTCCTGACGTTGACTGCCATAATCCCCACTTAAATACAGTTCGGTGAGGACTGTTTGCTCTTCGGGGGGTAGGCAATCAAGAGCTAGTTCTAAAATGGCACGCTTTTTGGGATCGGACGTTGGAGGCTCGACTATGGGAGCTGAAAGGCGGGAATTTAGCGGTTGAGTTTGGTTAAAAAGCCAATGGCTATGAATACCCCTAAATATTCGGGTAAGGGGCCAGTTAATGGGTGGTTGTTGGGCAGCGGGGGAGAGATTTAGCCAAATTGAAAGTAGTGCTTCAGTGTCACCATTGGTAGCTTCCGCTCCATAATAACCAAAGTAGTGACCGCGGGCGTCGAGGTAAGTGCGGACGTGGACCAAGTCATCAGGTTTTTCTAGACCATAATAATCTACTAAAGAATTAGTTACTTCAGCTTGTCCACACCTGGCTAAAACTTTAACAATTGGTGTGGCTGAATTTCTATGAGAGCTACGAGTAAGTAAGGTAGCTTTGGTTTCCATTGCGTCAATGCTATTATCGACAATTTCCTGGTCTGTTAATCCAAAACGCCGATATGGGAAAAGACGAGCGAGTGTTAGAGGAATTGCGGCGTATATAAAATCGGGCAAACAAGTTTCAGGTAAAGGAAGAGTGGTAGCGGAGGATACACCTGGATGGGGAGGGTGTTGGCGTAGAAGAGTACTGGCTCGAGCAAAGGGGGTGGGACTGGTACGAATTTGATATAAAGCGTCTTGTGGCAATAGTTCTACTGAGTCTACTAATTCTGGTCGGTTCATGGTTTTGAGACTTGTAGCTGATTATAGCACTGTTTTGATGTACTAATTAACCAGAAGTGTGATAAGAGTGAACTGGGGCGAAGGGGTAAATACCAAGATAATACTTATTACAGTATGGGTATGAGTAGAAAAATTAATTTTAGTATGAAAAATTAGGTTGACATGTATATAATTTTGGGTATTCTTGTGATAGTGTTAGATATTACTAACTATGCCAATACTTGATTCATTAAAAAGAGCGTTTACACCCTCACGGGCGGATTCTGTAGGGACTAATCGTCCAAGAGAGGTTTTAAAAGGTGCGTCTGATTTTCCATTATTGGACCCGATGTCAGCTGAAAGGAGACTATGTGCTGGATATGTGGGTAAGATGGGTGTTGATGTAGGAAGTGGGGTGTTGAGTCAAAAGCCGGGATTAATGGGAGACCGACAAATAGACGAAGCACTTGGTCCAAATCCAGACAGGACTCTGGACAATAACAAACAAGTTACTACATTAACTGCTAAAGGATTGGTGAGTGGAACTGAGGCTGCCAGGATAGGAATTGAAGTTGGTTCCTCAGAGGCGAGATTAAGAATTGATTTAAATACAACTAATTGCCCGGGTGAACAATTACCTGAACAAGTAAGAGGGATGTCGAACCAAATGTTGAGCCGATTAGAAGAATTGGGACCTTTATTAATAGAACAAGGATTTTTTAGGGATGACGATGGAGGAGGTGAAGTTACACAAGGATTACCACTTCAGTCAAGTAGTGTGAGGAAGGTTGATGGAGTTTTTCAGATTGATGAGACAATGGTTGAGGATGCCTCGAAATTTGAAAGAGCCATGAAAAAACCTGGTTTTGTCAATGAAATTTGGGGCAAAAGAGGTTTGGAGGGATATTACAATCAATTAGACCCGGTTAGCCAATACTTGGTTAGAATGACTGTCTATGGATTAAGTGTGTGCGATAAAGATGACAAACTAGGGAAAATATGTAGGGAATCTGCCGGAGTTAAAGAAATTGCTAAAGTATGTTTAGCGCCACCGGATAGGGTTTCCAGAAAAACAAGACAGGACGTTTTGGCTACGTACTTACCAAATAGTTTTTTTGGTTTGGCTGGTAGGTTACCACTATTAGAAAATGCAATTATGTTGAATGGGGGGAATGGCGGTATAAAAGCGTTGTTGGACAGGGCATTTGGGGGTGGAGTCATAGAATCTGTACATACTCCTTCAGGTGGGGTTTCTTTAATTGCTACCAAAGGGAGTCGATTTTCAGGAGAAGTAACCGGGGCAATTAGAAAAGAAGGTGACGCGTATGTTATTGATGTAAAAAGTTTGGGTGGTGGAAAGCTAGGTAAGGTTGTGGACATGATTAAGCGGACAGTTCAGGCAACTGGGGCTAGGGGTTCGGTTAGTCAATTGATGGCAGTGGGAGGAATTGAGGAGTTTCCAACAGAGCCAGGTGAAAAGAGTGGTTCACTTAGACTTATTAATACTCTACTTGATGAAAAACAAACAGGTTTTAGCTCTGAAAGATATACTCCAGAAGTAAGGGCACAACTTGCGAGGTTTCAACGCGATGGTCATGCCATGGTAACTTTGATCGGAGCAAGTGGTAGTGGAAAAACGTCGATGGCGGCTCATTTGTCCCGTGAATTTGCCAGTAGAGCATCTATTGAAAGGTCGAATAAATATGGTGTAAGCGGTTCGGATGATGTGTTGGTTTTTACCGGAGATCCAAAAGCCGGACAAGATTTAATTACTGTGATTGAAGAATTTACACGCATAGCAGAACGAAGAGAGGACGGGGCGTCCGTATTATTTTTAGATAATTTACAGAAAAATGACTTTAGGATGCAGGATTCAGCAAGATTACTAAATGCGATGGACCGGTTAGACGGATTGTTTACCCAAAAGGGCAGAAGAGGCGGAGTATTTATGTGTGCGGAAACTAGATTTTTAATAGATGGGTCAGTGTTTAACATTCATAGATGTCAGTTGGTAGACTTAAACCCGAGTGCTGAAGAAAGAACAAAAATTGGCAAAACTGCTATAGTTGGAAGTTTAAAAACGAAGGTTAGTCAGGAATTGGCAAGTGCGCAGCAAACAGTTAGTTCTGGAACGGTTGAAGCAGTCACCAGTTCAGTTGCGGATGCGGCGATGGTTTGGTTGGGAAGTCAGCCTCAGGTAGCGGCAATATTGGGGGACACATCTAAAGCTATGTATTTCACAAATACATTTTGGAGTGGAATTTCTACGGAGTTGGCAAATAGGTTAGGATCTGAAATTACCAAAGTAATGACTGGAGGGAGGAGTGAGTGGGTAACGAAAGAAGAAGCGGGCTATTCGATACTTGCTTTAGGGCAACAAAAACTGAGTGAAGAAATGGGTCCATATATAGATGGCTTAATGACAACATTAAGTGCTGTGGCTAGTAGTAAGGTTGAAGACACTGGAGGAGCGGTAAAATCTGATGAAGGTGTGGCAGCAATATTAGCTGAGCAGCAAGCCCAAATAGACAGGTTGGGACAAATGGTGGAAATGTTGTTGAGAGAAAGGACGGGTGGGGGAAGTAGTTAAGATAATTGAACAGCACAAGGTCTAAAGGAAATTTCTGGGAGTAAGTTCGTGATATCACCTAGTTGTTTTTTTGGAAAATAAAACTGTTCTTGGGAGTCGGGACAGGTGATGCAAACGCCATCCAAATTAATATTAAAACGATACCCCGATATTATTAATTGATCGGTGGCTGCAAATAATCCAACTGCTCTTTCTGTTCCAATTGCAACTACAGACCATTTAGACATTTGGGGGATTATAGCAGAAACCGGGCAAAGATGATTCTAGGGTTAATAATAAAGCAAATATAGGGATTGAAAAGGGGTAAGCTAGCCGTAGAATGAGAGAATGAAATTTATTTTTGTAATTGGAGGAGTGGTATCCGGATTAGGAAAGGGGATTGTAGCATCATCAATAGGTCTACTTTTAAAATCATGCGGGTTTAAGGTGAATATGATAAAAATTGATCCGTATTTAAATGTGGATGCGGGGACGATGCGGCCCGCGGAACACGGAGAGACATTTGTGACGGAAGACGGTGGTGAAATTGATCAGGATTTGGGCAATTATGAGCGGTTTTTAAATCAGAATTTTTCAAAAGAGAATAACATTACTTCGGGAAAGATTTACAAAACGATTATTGAAAATGAAAGAGCCTTTAAGTATGAAGGGCGGGATGTGGAGATGATTCCTGATGTACCGAATGAAGTCAAAAGAAGGTTTTACGAATTGGGGGAGGGTTTTGATTTTGTGGTGGTGGAAATTGGGGGAACCACGGGAGATATTGAAAATTTACCATTTTTGTATGCGGCCAGGGAAGTTAGCCGGGAGTATCCGTCGATGTACGCTATGGTGTCGTTTGTACCTATGTTATCGATGGTGGGTGAGCTGAAAACTAAACCAACCCAGCAGGCAATATCAGAGCTGAGATCAACCGGGATTTCACCTGATATTTTAATTACCCGAAGCAGTATCAAAATGGATGAGCCGAGATTGGAGACTTTGGCAAAGCGATGTTTTCTGGATGATGATGCGATTTTTGATGATCCGGATTCAAAATCAATTTATGAGGTGCCCCTTATTTTGGAAAAGCAGGGGATTTTGAAAAAAATATTCAAACATTTCAAAATAAAAACAAGAAAAGTAGAAATGGCTGATTGGAAAAAACTATTAAAAAAAAGGCCAGGCAAAGAGTTGAAAATTGCTTTGGTGGGGAAATATGTGACACACGGAGTTTGTAAACACGGGGATGTGTATGTGTCGGTTTTAGAGGCTTTGAAACACGGAGCTGTGTCGAATTCGGTGAATTTCGTAATTGATTCAATAGATTCGAGTTGTATTGATGAAAATGAGCTAAAAGAATATGACGGAATTGTGGTGCCTCAGGGTTGGGGAGCGCGGGGAGTTGAGGGGATAATTGAGGCAGTGCGGATTGCCCGGGAAAACAAAATTCCATATTTGGGTTTATGTTTTGGCATGCAGATGGCAGTGATTGAGACTGCCCGAAATGTAGCGAAATTAGAGGGAGCTAACTCGACAGAAGCCGACCCAAAAACCAAATATCCGGTGATACATGTAATGCCCGAACAGGAAGAATATTTGAAAAAGATGCAATATGGCGGAACAATTAGATTAGGCGCGTGGCCATGTGTGATTAAAAAGGATAGTTTGTTAGGAAAAATTTATGGTAAGGATGAGGTAATGGAGCGACACCGCCACCGGTATGAATTTAATAATGAATATAGGGAGTGTCTGGAAAAAGCCGGTTTGATAATTTCAGGAACAAGTCCTGACGGAAAGTTGGTGGAGGCAGTTGAGTTACCAAAAGAGCTTCATCCATTTTTTGTGGGGACACAGTTTCACCCCGAATATAAGTCGAGACCATTAGCACCGCACCCGATATTTGTCGAATTTGTGAAGGCAGTCAAAAAGTGAAGTGAATATTAGGGAATAGTGAGGTGAAAATATGACGAGCGGGGTTATTCTGATGATCTTATCTGGACCCCGAAATTTACTTTACAATTTTCATCTAGCATTAAGTTGACTACATTACCGTCAGCATCAATATATGAAAATGAGGCGGTATTCTCTGTAAAGACAAAAGAAGTTCCAGCCATTTGGCGATCAGTCCCTACAGTATTAGGTAAAAGAGTGGCTCTGACAGGAAGAGTAACTTCACAAAATGGAGCATTAGAAGTTTTTTCGTCTGTCCTGACATTTACTCTTCTGATGCGAGGCAGGGGCAAGGCAACTTCGGGGATGGGGGTGGGAGTTTTTTTGTCTAAACGGTTAGCAGCTTGGGCGGTTACAGTGGAGATAATTTGGGGATCCATGGGAGCGCATCCGGCTAATATATTTAGTAACACGCCAGCTCCAGTAGCTAATAGAATTTCATTTGAACGTCGACTCATACTTATAGAGATAAAAATAAATGTAGTTGGAAAGATTGTTTTTAATCTTGAGTATTAGGTTGGCGCATTTCTAAGAATTCTTCTGAGGGAATTCGCCTAAGTTGATAGTGTAGGCCGTGAGGACCATGGAGATGGGCTGGTTCGACGATTTTTTTAGAGGGTATCCAATCCTTATTATCAAATAGTCCAAATAGATTAAATCTAGTGAATACGGTACCGGTGGCATTACCTTGCATTAATACTTTGCGTTCACGCCAGAATGGAAAACGTGCTAAGGGTAACGGAAGATTTGTTTCATCACAACTTAAAATATATTTTCTAGTATCTGTTTTATTTGTGACAATAATTTCTGCTGCCATATATTGATAATATAGCACAATATATCACCAACAAAAATCCCCCCGGTTCCCCGGGGGGATTAAGAGTTTAAAAGAAAACTTATTTCAACTCAACCCACCAAGGCGGGTTTCGCATTATAAATATACTTATTTGAGCTCAACTTGAGCGCCAGCGGCTTCAAGCTTGGTTTTGGCATCATTGGCAGCCTCTTTTTTCATGGTGCCTAAATTTGCCGGAGCGGCATCAACCATGTCCTTGGCTTCTTTGAGACCAAGTTCTGGTTTGAATTCGCGGACTACTTTAATGACGGCGATTTTGTTGGCACCGGCATTGGAAATGACCACGTCAAATTCAGTTTTTTCTTCGGCGGCTGGAGCAGCAGCACCGGGGGCAACAGCGGCAGCGGCTGGAGCGGCGGCGACGGCTTTAACGTCGAATTTTTCTTCTAATGCTTTAACTAAATCGGAGAGTTCAATAACTGAAAGTTCTCCAATTTGATCTAATAATTTGTCGATTTTGGTATCGGCCATATGTTTTAAT
>Ga0172379_10000513_pt1 | contig 95505 bp, 103 predicted proteins | sample GrowelOW334metaG_FD_119756 | JGI IMG/M metagenome (GOLD analysis project Ga0172379, IMG submission 119756) | Groundwater microbial communities from an aquifer near a municipal landfill in Southern Ontario, Canada - Groundwater well OW334 metaG | ecosystem: Environmental > Aquatic > Deep...
TCATTGGGGGAATTCGGCGGGAATCCTTGGGACGCGCTTCGCGCGTCCCGCATTTGGGCTTCTAAAAAACCGTCTAGTTCTATTTTGGTGCCGGAGGAGGGACTCGAACCCTCAAGTCTTGCGACACGCGATTTTGAGTCGCGCATGGTTACCAATTTCATCACTCCGGCAATTTTATTATTGTACCAGAAAAATTCAAAAAATCAATTTTGAATATATTTTTAATTTGGCGTATAGTGGTTATATAGCTAATATGAAAAATTTACCACTTTCATACATAGAAATATCAAAAGAAAATTTGATTCACAATATCAAGCAGTTTCGAGCTTTACTTGGTAAGGGGACAAAGATCGCCTGTGTTATTAAGGCCAATGCTTACGGTCACGGAGATAAAGAAGTTGCTCGTATTATTGCTCCTTATACTGATTATTTTCAGGTAGATAGTATTGAAGAATTTGAGCGTGTTAAGAGTATAACCCAAAACCCCATTTTGGTTTTTGGATATTTGAATGAGGATGGAATAAAAAAAGCCATAAAACTTAATGCTATTATTTCAGCTTTTGACCTTATTCATTTATTAAAAATAAATTATATTTCTGGAATTTTAAAAAAGAAAACAAAAGTTCACGTAGCGATTGATTCTTATCTTGGGAGAGAAGGAATAATGCCATCCCAAATAGAAGGGTTTATTATTGAGATAAAAAAATTAAAAAATATTGAATTAGATGGCATATATTCTCATTTTGCAAACATAGAGGATACTATGAATTTTACTCACGCTCAAAAGCAAATAGATATGTATCATGAATATGTAGAAATATTTAAAAAAAATGGTTATAAAAATTTAAAGACTCATATATCCGCAACATCTGGGATCCTTGTTTATGAAAAAGGAAATAGTCTTCATAGTTTGGTTCGCCTTGGTATAGGACTTTATGGTATGTGGCCAAGTGAGCATTTGGAATATTTAAATAAAAAAAAGATTATTTTAAAACCTGCTTTGAAATGGGTAACACATATTGCTCAAATTAAAATTCTTCCAGCCAATCATCCTATTGGTTACGGTTTAACTTATATAACTAAAAAAGCGACAAAAATTGCAATTATCCCGCAAGGGTATGCCGATGGATTACCAAGATCATTATCAAACAACGGCGAGGTTTTGATAAGAGGTAAAAAGGCAAAGATTTTGGGACGTGTCGCTATGAATATGACAGTGGTAGATGTCTCAAATATTAAGGATGTTGTACCTGAAGATGAAGTAGTTATTTTAGGTAAACAGGGGAATGCTGAAATAACAGCAGAACAAATAGCCAAAGAATCAAGCACTATAAACTATGAGGCTACAACTCGCATAAGTGCACTATTACCAAGGGTAATTAAGTAGTATGGTTTAAGGAAGGAAAGAATGGGTAAATTTGTGTTTTAATTTTTTTTATGGTATATTCGAGGTTAGTTTGGAAGCTTTAATTTTCCTTACTACTTACTACTAACTACCCACTACTTATATATATGTCACAAGATAGACTTTTAAAACTTAAGTGTACCGTCTGTAAAAATGGTAATTACTTTACTAGTAAAAACAAGAAATTAGTTACAAAAAAACTTGAACTGAAGAAGTTTTGTAAAACCTGCAAAAAGAACATTAAACACAAAGAAGCAAAAATTACTGGTTAAATTTAAAAATCCCCAATTGGGGATTTTTAAATTCCGTGTTATAGTTTGGTTGTTATTGGGCGATTAGTATAGTGGTAGTACAACGGTCTCCAAAACCGTTGGCGAGGGTTCGATTCCTTCATCGCCCGCAAATATGAATTTAGAACAAAATAAAATTCTTGAAGATAAAAAATCAAACTTTGAAATTGTTTATCAAGGTAAGATGTTCGAAGTTATTAAATGGGAAGGTAAACCAGGTGTAATGTTTGAAACAGCTGTTCGTGCTCCAGGCGTGAGGCTTTTAATTGAATGTGAAAAAGATGGCCAAAAAGCTTTACTGATGACTAAAGAATTTCGTCGTGAAAGAGGAATCGAAAGATTTGATTATCGTCTTCCAGGCGGAAAAGTTTTTGATACCTTAGATGAATTAAACAAATTTAAAAAAGAAGGTACTAATATTTCAGATAAAGTTTTGGAGACAGCAAAAAAGGAAGGTAAAGAAGAAGCTGGAATATCTGGAGGAGAATTTTCAGAAATTGAAGTTTCAAAAGCTGGAGCTTCTGTTGATTGGGACCTTCATTATTTTGTAGTTAAAGGTTCAGAATTTGGCGAACAAGAACTTGAAGAATATGAAAAAGGAGATATTGAAACAATTACTTTTTCTGTAAAAGAAATTTTTGAAAAATTAAAATCTAGAGAAATAAAAGAAGGCCGTTCGGCAGATGTTCTTTGGTCTTGGCTTGCTGAAAAAGGTTATATTAAATTTTCTGAGTAGAGTTTAAAAACTTTTTTACTTCTCTAAAAACTAGATTTTTGCCTTTGTTTTTAGTAGGGTTTATCCAAATAATATCTTGGTCACGTTTGAACCAAGTATTTTGTCGCTTGGCGTAGTGCCAGGTTTCAGTATTTATTTTTTCTATCATTTCTTCTTTTTGTAATTTTCCCTCAAGATACAAAGAGGTATAACGATACTCAAGCCCAAGGTTTTCCATTCTTTTCCAAGATAAACCATTTTTATGCAGACTCTCAATCTCTTTAATCATCCCTTTTTTAATGCGTGTCAGTAAACGAGTTTTTATTCTTTCTTTTAAGATTTCTGGTGGCAAAGTAAGTCCAATTTTGATAATCTCAAATTTACTTTCCCATAGGTCTGACCTATGGGAAAGTCTGGGAACTTTGCCGAGAGCTTTTGCGATTTCAATTGCACGAATTAGACGGACACGATTTTTCTTGTCTATGTTTTTTGCTCTCTCTTTATCTAATTTTTTTAATATTTCAAAAAGTTGCTCGGTTGTTTTTTTCTCAAGCATTATTCGAAGTTTTTTATTGGGAGGAACTTCAGGGAAAGTTACGTTGTTTGTGATTGCACCTATATAGAAACCTGTACCACCACAGATTATTGGAATTTTATTTCTTTTTATAATTTCTTTTATTTTCTTCTTGGCTTGTTTTTTGAAATCACTAACAGAAAAAACTCGAGAAGGAGAAGCAACGTCAAGTAAATAGTGTGGTACACCCCGCATCTCTTTCTTTGTTATTTTGCCAGTTCCCAAGTCCATACCCTTATAAACCTGACGTGAATCGGCAGAAATAATCTCACCTCCGATTTGTTTTGCTATTTCAACTGCAAAATCACTCTTTCCCGTAGAGGTTTGACCTAGTATTACAATGATTTTATTCATATTTCGCATTCTATCATATTTTGTGTTAGAATATGAAAATTATGGGATTTAAATCATTTATTACAAAAAAAGCTCTCCAAATGAAGGGAGTCTCTGCACAACAAGCAGATGAAATATCAAAGAAACTCGACGAGAATCCACAACTTGCCGAGAGTTTAAAAGCACTAGAATCAAATAAAGAAGTGAAGGAACTTTTTGAAAAAATAACTAAAGAAATAGAGGAAAAAAAGAAAAGTGGACTAGGGGAGCAATATGCTGCTGTGCTTGTTATGGGTAAATATAAAGCAGAAATTATGAAGCATCGCGAAGCTCTTGCTCCTTTACTTAGTTTGATGCAAAAATAATTTTAGTTAATTTATGCCCAAAAAAATTATAAAGAAAATTGTCACAGTTAATGACAAAATGCAGAAAGGGTATAAATATGAAATTGTAGAGCCAATTGGTAAAAATTTTAATAAAGATTTTAAGCCAGACTTAACTCCCAAACAGATGCTTTTTATGGGAGTTTTTGGTGGGAAGTATCTGACAGATTGCCAAAAAGAATTTCCAAAAGATTGGTTTACAAAAGCAAAACTCTCACCAGAATTTCATAATCCTAAAATTAATTATTTTAGGGTAAATGCAAGTCAGTCACTTTCTATTTGGAGAAAAAATAATTGGATAAACAAAGAACAAGACCCAAGAGGATGGTTCCAGTGGTATTGTCGCTATTATATGGGAAGGAGAATAGAAAAAGAAAATGAAAGACAGATAAAAAGATGGCGTGCAATCACTCGTCACATTGCTCAGATTACACAAAATTGTAGGCCAAAGGATTTACTTTGTAGACGTATTCAGCGTCAAGCGGTACTTCACTGGGCTTATGATAGTAGAAATATATAAAAATAATTTATGTTATCTTTTGCTGAAAAAGTTTATAAAATTGTATCTAAAATCCCAAAAGGAAAAGTTTTAACATATAAAGAAGTTGCTGTAAGAGTAGGTAATCCACTCGCTAGTCGTGCTGTTGGAAATATTTTACATAATAACCATAATCCAAATATTCCGTGTCATAGAGTTATTCGCTCTGACGGTAAATTGGGTGGTTACAATAAGGGTCAATTAAATAAAATTAAAATTTTAAAAAAAGAAGGTTATTTAAAATAAAACTATAATACTTCCACAGGTTCCACATCTGTGTGTTCTATTTGTTTTGCGTTTTTATATGTTTTATAAACGAAAATAAAAGTAATAAATAAAATTACTCCAGCTAAAATAAATGGCAGACTTGGACATATTTCATAAACAGCTCCACCTAATACAGGCCCCAATATCATTGATAGTGACATGATAGATGCTAGTATGCCCATCATTTCTCCCTGTTCATTTTTATTAGAAAATCCGATTATCTGACTTGTCATAACTACTCTCATTACTGAGTGTCCCAAAGCAGTTACGATTAATCCAAATAAGAAGGCAAATTTAAATGGCATTGCCATTATTAAATATCCAATAGCAAATGGTATAAGCATCCAAATCATTAAGAATGATTCTTTGAAGTATTTTAGCCAGATTTTTTTAAGCATAAAGGCTTGGTTTATGGATATAATTACTCCGACTAAAGCCATTAGTAACCCAGAAGCAATTACTGTCCAAGAAAATACACGAGCAATGTAAAGAGCAAATATTGATTGATTGAGAGAAACGGCTATTCCAAAGAATAGCCAGGCTAAATACAATGGTAAAACTTTTTTATTTTTGAAAGCTTTTATAATTGGAGAAAATGGGTTTAGGGAAATTTTATTTGTATTTCGATTGTGATTTGTTTCTGGTAAAAAGAAATATGCGAGAATCGTATTTACTGTTGCCATTATTCCAACAACAATAAAAGGTAATTTCATACTGACGCTAGAAAGCGTCCCACCTACAAGCGGACCAATAATAAAACCAATTCCAAACACAGCCCCGATTAATCCCAGATTTTTTGTTTGCTCTTTTTTATCTTTTGAGATATCTATCAGATAACTTTGAGCAGTAGAAATATTTCCAGCAGCAGAGCCATCAATTATTCGCCCCAGAAATAGGCCAAAAATAGTATGTGAAAAAGCAAAAACCATCCAACCGATTGCACTAGATGCCAAGCTTACTAGTAGTACGGGTCTTCTTCCTATTTTGTCTGATAACATTCCGAGAATAGGGGAGCTAAAAAAAGAAAATAATGCAAAAACAGCAAATAGAGAAGTGATTACAATTCCAGATACATTGAATGATTCTACATAAAAGGGGAGTACTGGAATAATAAGTCCAATACCGAGTACGTCTAAAAATACAGTAAAGAGTATTATTGCTTTTGGTGAGATATTGAACTTACTTTTAATCATCTTTCTCATAAATGTGATTTTATCATATTTTTCATCTACTTATTTAGAAATAAATGTTATAGTATTAATATGAATAATGGAATATCTTGGTATGGTGAACTTATTAAACCAACATGGGCGCCACCGTCGTGGCTATTTGGTCCGGTTTGGAGTGTTTTGTATATTATTATTGCAATATCATTTGGGACAGTTTTTTATAAATTTTTTAATAAACAATTATCATTTTGGGTGGTTTTACCATTTATATTAAATTTAATATTTAATTTTTCTTTTACTTATTTTCAATTTGGATTAAAAAGTAATATTTTAGCGGCTATTGATATAACTTTAGTCCTTATTACTTTGGTTTGGGCTCTAATTGTTATTTATCCACAAATAAAATGGATTGCATTAATAAATATTCCGTATTTATTGTGGGTAATATTTGCAACTATTTTACAATTTACCATTACTTATTTGAATAAGTAATTTTTCTCACAGTTTATTGAAAAATTAGTTGTATTATTGATTGTTAGTTAAAAATTTCGTCTATTAATTTTTCGATTCCAGTTCTTTTTTTAGTAGAGAAGGGGATCACTTCATGCCCTTTGGTCATTTCTTTGATTTCTTTAATTTTTTTATGATATTCAGACTGAGTCATTTTATCTATTTTATTTGCAACTATAATAAAATCTTTTTCGTAATTTTCTAGCTCTCTTAACATCACTATATCTTTCTCAGTCATTCCAACATTTGCATCGATAATCATAACAACTTTTTTTTGATTATAAATAGAGTTAAAAAGATAAGAGTCAATTAGTTCACCAATTTTTTCACGCCCAAGACCCGACGAACGGGCAAATCCATAACCAGGTAAATCAACTAAATAAAAAGAATTATTTACGAGAAAAATATTAATTTCTTGTGTCCTACCCGGGAATGAACTAGTTCGAGAGACCTTGCTGTTTGTCAGTGTATTTATGAGACTTGATTTACCAACATTAGAACGTCCAATAAAGGCAATTTGAGGAATATCACTTGCTAGGATACTATCATCTCCGACAACTCCCTTGATAAACACAGTTTTATTTATCTTCATGTTTCTATCCTATCAGATAATTAGTTTTCACGCTAAGTTTTACACAAAAAATGTTTAATATATATAGATATTTAATTAAAAATATATTATAATCTACATGACAGTTGTGTCTTTTTTAAGATGAAATTCATAAAAAATAAAAAAATAATTCTGATAATAATTTCTGTTGTTTTCATTTCTTTTTTTTCAAAAATAGTCTTTGCTGTCTGGGATGGACTTCCATATGATCCAGGAGAAATAAGTAATCCAGAGTGTTTACCATCGCAGATAAATTGTGATGTTTTACCTGCTGTAACCACTGAGGCAGATCCAATTTTTATTGCATCTGAGGCTTTTACTATTACTGGGATGGATACTACTGACTGGAATACTGCGTATGGTTGGGGTAATCACACAATTGCTGGTTATGTGACTGGTACCCCGTGGGTAACTATGGGCTATGTGACAGGTACTCCATGGACAACTATGGGTTATATTACAGACGGAAATATTGGTTGGGATAATAGTTATGGATTTATAACTTCATATACTGAGACAGATCCAATTTTTACTGCCTGGGATAAATCAACAGGTGTAAATATCACAGAGAGTCAAATAAGTGATTTACAAAATTATTTAACTTCGTATACAGAAACTGATCCAATTTATATTTCATCCCAAGCTCACAATATTACAAGTACTGATATTACTAATCTTAGTCATCTCTCAGGAATTAATAATGGAGACGAGACAAATTCCACAATTAAGACAAAATTAGGTGTTGCAACTAATTCTAATGATGGATATTTATCTTCGATCGATTGGACAACTTTTAATAATAAACAACCTGCAGGAAGTTATTTAACTTCTTTTACAGAAACGGATCCAGTTTTTACAGCATCACCCTCATCTAGTATATCGCTTTCAGATTTAACGAATATTGGAAATCTTTCGGGTGTAAATACTGGTGATCAGAATCTATCTGGATTAATTCCTTATGTAGGCGGAACAACAAATGTTGATTTAGGTATAAATAATTTAACAGTTGATACAAATACTTTTTTTGTGGATAGTGTGAATCATAGAGTCGGAATAGGAACAACGAGTCCTGGACAAAAGCTTGATGTTTCGGGGAATATTAACGTAAATACAAATGGAACAAATGCTCTAGTTTCAACTTATATGGGAGCAAATTCAAATGGTTATAATATCTGGATAGGTGGTGGTGGTCAAAACTCAACAGGGCAAGTTGGTGCAACTTATAAGGGTTCGTACAATGTTTCTTTAGGTTATCAAGCCCTATATTCGAATACTTCAGGAAATTATAATGTAGGATTAGGTTATCAAGCCCTATATTCGAATACTTCTGGGGTTAATAACTCTGCTTTTGGTTATCAAGCCCTATATTCGAATACTTCTGGGGGTAATAACTCTGCTTTTGGTTATCAAGCACTAGAATTAAATGTAGATGGTGGCAATAATATTGCTTTTGGTAATAATGCCTTAAAACAAAATAATTCAAATGGTAATACCGCAATTGGTACCAGTTCTCTTGGTAATAACACATCGGGTTCAACTAACACAGCCATTGGGTTTTTATCAATGGTTGGTAATGTGACAGGGTATAATAACTCTGCCTTAGGTTTTAATTCTTTTCGCTTTAATTATAATGGCTATAATAATGTTGCATTTGGATATGATGCTGGTAGTTTTGTGTATGAGTATGAAGGTGAGGATAACGCGAATATGAGTTCTAATGATTCCATATTTATAGGTTCAAATACTAAATCTAGAATTACTGGTAGTGTAAATGAAATTGTTATTGGTGCGACGGCAATAGGTTTTGGTAGTAATAGCGTTGTCATTGGAAATGATAGTATCTTAAAAACTATATTAAAAGGAAATGTGGGGATTAATATGACGATAGATAATGATATAAATTATGCATTACAATTACCTAACAATGTTACCCAAAAAGCAAAAGCAAATGCCTGGGATACTTATGCCTCATCTATAAAATGGAAAACAGAAGTAGAGCAAATTCCAAGTGCGCTAGATAAAATAATGAATGTGCGTGGAATAAATTATACTTGGAATAAAGGTGACGCAATGGATGGTATTAAAGGGACAGGAATAACGGCAGAAGATTTGGATACTTTGGGTATTTATGGAGTGACAACTAAAAATCAGAATGGTGAATATGATAGTGTGAACTTAACTCCAGTTATTGCTATCTCAGTCGAGGGTATTAAAGAACTTAATTTAAAATTAGAAAATATTGCGACCCCTCTTGATGATACAAACAAATCATTTATTGAGAGATTCTATGAAAAGATGATTGCTTGGCTTGGAAGTCCCGATAATGGACTAGAACAAATTTGTGTAAAGAAATCTGACGGGTTATAATTTTGCGTAAATGGTGATCAATTAGAGCAAGCAGTAAATGGTTTAAGTAATAGTAATGTAACTCCTACTCCTGTAACAATACCAGAGCCAATTGTCACTATAACACCTCCGCCAGTTGTTGTGGAACCAGAAGTAATACCAGAATCAATTCCTGTTTTACCAACTGAATCAATCATTACGACACCAGAGCCTATAGTAACTCAAGATGCAATATCATTATGATAAAATTTTATAAAATTTATTTTTTCTTATTCATATTTTTCTCATTTACTTTTTCTGTCTTCGCTTCAAACGTTGATGGAACAATTACTCCTAGCCCTAAATATGCTTTTGGTGAAAATTTAGGTTGGATTAACTTCGGTTGCGACAATTGTAATGTTCATATAACTGACACAGGTATCACTGGTTATGCTTGGAGTAAAAGCCATGGTTGGATAAACTTATCACCATCTGGAAGTGGTGTGACAAACAATTGCTCTGGTATTTTAGGTGGCAAGGCATGGTCAAAGTCACTTGGCTGGGTTGATTTTTCAGGGGTTACGATTGACACTCTAGGAAAATTTACTGGGATGGCAGGAACCCCAGGAACAAAAGCCGGAAGAATAAATTTTAATTGTGATAGTTGCGGTGTGACAACAGAATGGCAGCAATGTTTACTCCGTGAATCTCCAGCCCAAGTATTAATAAACTCAATTACAAATAGCACTATTCCTCAAATATCTGCAAATATTACAATTACCAATGAAGGGAATATTGATACCGAGTATCAATATGAGTGGTGTGTTGTGTCAGATATATCAAACGACTGTGGTGGAGGTGATGATGTGTATTATTCTTCAGGAGCGAAACTTATTGCTCATGGTGATACTTGGACGACTACAAAAGATGCAACAGTTCCAATATCTGGAACTTATTATTTTAAATTAGTAGCTCACTACGGAGTACACTTTTCTACTTCCACAAAATTATTTAATGCAGTAAGTTCGGGCGGCGGCGGGGCTGTATCAAGTGTTATAGATATTTTTAAATTTAATGTTGCTGATTTTAGCCGTGACTATAAAGTAAATTCAATTGATTTTTCAATCCTTCTTTATTTTTGGAAAGCACCGTCACCATTTAAAAATCTTTACGTTGATATAAACAAAGATAATAAAGTTGATTCCGTTGATTTTTCAATACTTTTGTATGAATGGGATAAGTAGGATAAGTAATTATTAGTTAATATTATTAAATAATTAAATTGTGCTAAGCATAATTAAATAAAATTTTATGAAAAAATATGTTTTTAAATTAATGGTTTTGTTTTTAGTTATAGGTTTTGTTCCTAGTTTTGCAAATGCGGCTAATATTTATTTTGAAACAACAAAAAATACTGTTTCAGTTGGGGATATTTTCATAGTTAGTGCAAAAATTGATTCAAAGGGGACAGAGGTAAATAGCGTGGAGGGAGATTTTGTTTTAGATCTTAATAATAGTAATATTGTTGTTAATGATTTTAGTCTAGCTAAATCCATTTTTAGTTTATGGCCTAGAACTCCTTCTCTTTCTAAGGATGGGAACACAATATCGTTCGTAGGTGGAGTTCCCGGAGGTTTTGATTTAGATAAGGCTATATTATTTAATATCATTCTTCAAGCAGATAAAGAGGGAGATATAAAAATTTCCCCTAAAAATATAGCTGTATTCGCTAATGATGGAAAGGGAACCAGACTTCCTATTGAAGTAAGTAGTTTAGATATTAAAGTATTACCCAAAAATGAATCAGTTGCTCCTAATAATGAATGGTCAACTCTTGTTACTGGAGATAAAACTAATCCAGAGGATTTTGATATTGTGGTTGGAAAGGATTCTACTTTATTTGAAGGGCGAAGGTTTGCTTTCTTTACTGCTGTAGATAATCAGTCCGGTATAAGTTATTATGAAGTTTCTGAAAATGATAACCCCGCAATTCGTAGTGGAAGTATGTATGTTCTAGAAAATCAAGGTGAGGATGATATTAATTTAAAGGTTACAGCTTATGATAAAGCTGGTAATAAGACTGATTCAGTTTATAAAAAACCTGGATTTATGGTCTTTGGTTTTCCCCTTAGTTTTTTTATAATTATAATTATAAGCTGGTTTCTTTTTATGAGGATAAAAAGAAATAAAAAAAATGTTCAAAAGGAACAATAAAACTAAATATTTACTTGCAGTAATTTTATTGGTAATTACATCACTTGTTTTTACTAATAAAATTTATGCAGCGAGTTTATCTATACTTCCAAGTCCTACTACTGTTTCAGTGGGGAATATTGTTTCAGTTAGAGTTTTGGTTAACACCGAAGGTAAGTCAGTAAATAATGGAGAAGCCACAATTCAATTTCCAGTAGACATGCTTGAAGTTGTGTCTATAACTAAGGGCTCATCTATCTTTACTCTATGGGTAGAAGAACCTAAATTTTCCAATACAACAGGTAAAATAAGCTTTAATGGAGGTGTTCCAAATCCTGGATTTACTGGGGCTAGTGGTTATATTGCTACGGTCACTTTTAAAGCAAAGAAGCAAGGTACTGCCTCGGTTATATTTTCCGACGGTGCAGTTAGAGAGAATGATGGTTTAGGCACAGATATTTTAACTTCTAAAAATTCTGGAACTATTCAAATTGGAATTCAAAAAGAAATAGAAATTCCGATAGTTTCTAATAATGGAACAATTCCAGTAAAACCAATTATTTTATCCGAAACACATTCAAACTCTGAGTTTTGGTATTCTAGTAACACTGCTACTTTCAACTGGAAAATTCCAAGTGGAATAACAAGTCTTAAAACACTCTTTAATAAAGTTGCTATTTCTAATCCAACTATTAGTTATGATAATTCTGTAACTCAAAAGACTCTGAATAATATTTCAGACGGAGTGTCTTATTTCCATCTACAGTATTTTAATTTAGCAGGAGCAAGTTCCATTGCTCACTATAAGGTCAATGTTGATTCAACTGCGCCGTTAGCTTTTACTCCAACAATAAGGAATGCTGATGGTCAGAATTTGGTTAAATTAAATGCAGAAGATGCAACTTCGGGAATAGATTATTATATGCTTGGTATAGATAATGGGTCTTCTTTTAAAGTTCAAAAAGATGATTTGTTAAATAGTGAATATAATCTTCCTATACAAAAAGAAGGAAATCATAATCTAAAAGTTATAGCTTATGATAAAGCTGGTAATAAAACACAATCAAGTACAATGTTTACAAGTTCTCCTGTAACTATTCCTATATTATCTTTAAGTTCTAGTGAGATAATAACAGGAGAATCTGTAACTATTTTAGGTAAAACAGATTATCCAAATAATCAAGTCAATGTTATTCTAGAGTCTGATGGGAAAGAAATAAAAAGATATACACAGACAACCTCACAAGACGGAAATTTTTCTGTTACTACTGATAAAATAAAAACTATTGGTTCAATAAGTATATGGGCTGAAAATATATTTACTGATTCTCTTAAAAGTGAACCTTCTCAGAAGGTATATCTAAAAGTTAATCAGACTGATGTAGTAAAAATAACCTTAGCAATATTTTACCCACTCTTAGGTATTATTTTAATAATTCTTCTTTTATTGATTCTAATTATTATTCTTTATTTGGGTTGGCATAAATATTTTGGCTTGAAAAAGAAGATTGAGAAGGAATCAAAAGAGATGACAATAGAAGTTCATAAGGCTATGCTTCTCTTAAAAGAAGAATTAAATGATCAATTAAAATCACTTGAGAAGATAAAAATAGATAGAAGTTTAAATGAAAAAGAAGAAATTATTTTTAATGAAATTAAAGATAACATAGATGGCATTGATGATTTTGTTGAGAAAAAATTAAAAAAGTTTATGTAGTAATATAAAAACCTCTTTAAATAAAGAGGTTTTTATATTATATTTTAAATAAAAATTTCGTCTATTAATTTTTCAATTCCATTTCTTTTTTTTGTTGAGAATGGGATTACTTCGTGTTTACCCGCGGATTGTCTAATTTCTTTCATTTTTTTATGATACTCAGATTGTGTCATTTTATCTATTTTATTAGCGATGATAATAAAATCTTTTTCATAATTTTCTAACTCTCTTAACATCATCATATCTTTTTCTGTCATACCAACATTCGCATCTATAATAAGAATGATTTTCTTTTGGTTATAAATTGAGTTAAAGAGATATGAATCTATTAATTCTCCAATTTTTTCTCGTCCAAGTCCTGAGGATCTCGCAAATCCGTACCCTGGTAAATCAACTAAATAAAAAGAATCATTTACAAGAAAAATGTTTATTTCCTGAGTCCTCCCCGGGAAGGAACTAGTTCTGGAAGCTTTACTGTTCGTAATTGCATTTATAAGGCTAGATTTGCCAACGTTGGAACGCCCAATAAAAGCAATTTGAGGAATATCACTTGCTAGGATATTGTCATCTCCTACAATTCCTTTTATAAATTTTACAGATTTTATTTCCATTTCTTCATCTTATCATAAAATGACCTTCTCCACAGCGGATAATAAAAATGTATGTATTTCTTTGGATATCTCATTAAATAAAAATATGCTAAAATAATACCATGAATTCCAATAATTCAATTACGGTATCTAAACTCAATAAAGAATTTTCCTTTTCAGTTAAAAAAGTTTCTTCTGGATGGTTTAAAAATTTATTTACGTCTGAAAAGAGGACAATTAAAGCAGTTAGCGATGTATCTTTTGAGGTGAAAGAAGGGGAGCGTATTGCTTTTATTGGACCCAACGGAGCTGGAAAATCTACTACTATTAAGATGCTCACCGGGATTCTCTTTCCTAGTTCTGGAGAGATAAATGTCTTAGGATATAATCCTTCAAAAGACAGAAAAAAATTAGCCTACAAAATAGGTACAGTGTTTGGGCAGCGTTCTCAATTGTTACCAAACTTACCCCTTACAGATTCACTTGAATTTTTTGGAGTAATGTATGATATGACCAATAAAGAGATAAAAAATCGCACAGCCGAACTCATAGAATTATTTGATCTTGGATCATTCATTGACCAACCAGTTCGTAAACTTTCTCTAGGTCAACGAATGCGAGCAGAGGTTGCCGCGTCACTGATTCATAGACCTAGGATTATTTTTCTAGATGAACCAACTATCGGTCTTGATATTGTGGCAAAAAAATCTCTTCGTGACTTGTTGTTAAAAATAAACGAAGAAGAAAAAGTAACAATCTTTTTAACCTCTCATGATGAGTGGATACTCTTTCTGTTGTTGCACGATTTGGGGTACTAATTATTCTTTATTCTTATGTTTTTAAGATTAATGATGGACTAATAAAAAATACGACTTTTGTAGTTACTGCTTGGAGTATGTTTTTTTACTTTTCTTTTATGATTTTAGGATTGAGAAATATTTCTAAAGTTATAATGCATGATGTTAAAACTGGCAATGTTGAAGTCTTATTTAGTAAACCCATTTCTTATCTGTTTTATAGATTTTGGTGGCAGATAGGATTAGGATTATATTCTTTTGTTGTTATTACAATAGTTGGTGGATTGTCTCTTTATCTAGCAATAGGTTTTCCTAGTACCTTTACCTCTTCTATTTTTCTTTTTACAGTGCCATTTATATTCTTAGGTGGAGTTATTCTTTCTTTAATCTTATATGGAATTGTTGGTCTTTTAGCTTTTTGGATACAGGACATAAATCCAGTTTTTTGGATTGTAGACAAGGCGGTGATGATTCTTGGCGGATCTTATCTTCCAGTTGCTTTGTTTCCTCTTATTATGTATAAGATTGCTTTGTATAGCCCATTTGGGGCATCTCAGTTTTTAACGCATAGTGTTTATGAATCATGGCAAAGTAATTGGTATGAATTATTTAGTATTCAGTTTCTTTGGATTATGATTTTAGGATTCATTCTATATTTTATGTTTAAAGGAGCCAAGAAAAAAGTTTCTGTTAATGGAGGTTAATTATTTAGATTATATGAAAGAAATTAAATTTGCTTTATATGCGATAAAAAAGAACATACAAAATAGTGCTGAATTAAAAACTAGTTTTTTAATGAATGTTTTTGGTATGGCTATTAATAATACTGCCTTTATTATAATTTGGGTGTTTTTTGTTAAGACAGTTGGGGTTATTAACGGGTGGACTGCTATAGATACAATAGGACTTTTAGGTTTTGGCACAATTTGTTTTGGGGTAGTTTTATCTGTAGGAGACGGACTTAGAAGACTCCCCGACATTGTTTCTTCTGGGTCTTTTGATCGTTTTCTTCTTTCTCCAAAAAATTTACTAGTTAGGATTGCAACTTCTTCATTTGGTTCATCTGCAGTGGGCGATACAATCTTTGGTGTTGTTTGTTTAATTTTTTATGGAATTTTAATTCATGCAACTTTATTACAAGTTTTATTAATGATTTTTCTTATTATAATTACAACAATGATTTTCTTGTCTTTGGTTATAATTATTTATTCCACGAGTTTTTTGTTTGTAGACTCCGACCAAGTAACAACTGGAATTTTTAATTTTTTTCTTACACCTTCTTTATTTAACGGTGGTGCATTCCATGGATTAATGAAATTTATTTTTGTTTTTATTGTTCCGTCATTACTAATAGGATCTATTCCAGTTGAAATAGTTAGAGATATTTCTATGGGAAAACTTTTGCTTATTTGTATCCTTACTCTATTTTGGTTTTTTCTTTCCATTAAAATATTTAACAAATGTGTTAAAAAATACGAAAGTTCAAATTTTATGACCTTTGGTAATTAATTAAAAATTCCTCTTTCAAATTGTCTGTTTTTCTGATATATTCATTAAATGTTAAGTATCGGCACACCACGAACACAACACGACATTCTTTAGATAATAATATCGCCTATAAACAGATTCCTTTCGAGTTTACAATAGAAGAATTGCCTCCTCCACTTAAAACAGGAGTGGATTATGGGTTTAAATGCTCTAAAATGGCTCACAGTGATACCCATATTTAGTTATGGCATATTTATAATAATTTGTTATTATTAGATTAGCACAGAGAAACATATGGAAAGAATACAAGTAAATTCATCAAATATTATATCAATTGGTTATGATAAACAATCATCTATTTTAGAGGTTGAGTTTTCTTCTGGTTCAATTTATCAATATTTTGATGTTCCAGAACATTTGTATAATGAATTAATGCAGGCTTCCTCACTCGGTGGTTTTCTTAATGATAATATAGTTAAGTATCACTATAGATATATAAAAATTAAATAAATTATGTTTAAACCTAAAACAGATAGAATAAAAGAAATTGCAGAATACAAGAAAGAAGTTATTACACAGCTAGAAGATATTTTTAATAACAAAACTCGTGTATATATAGATTATGCAAATGTTCGACCATGGAGCGTAAGGCTTGGGTGGCATGTTGAAATCAAAAGATTAAAACAATTTCTTGATTCTTTTGACACTATTGATGCTGTAAATTTTTATAATGGATATTTAGAAGGGGATGAAAGATCTGAAAAAGAAAAAACAGAAGCAGAATACAATAAATATTTTCTTAGAACAAAACCAGTAAAAATAATGAATTTTTCAATAAATGCATCTAGTATTTCACCTGATGCAACTACACTACTTAGTCAATTTGTTAGAAGAGCTCTTTTGAAGAAATACCAGATTTCAACTGTTGAATATTTGAATGAAAGATTTAAGGATATGAATAAAGGGGGAGAGTATTTTATTGAAGATATGAAATGTAATTTTGATGTTGAAATTGGAGTTGATATGCTTCTTGATTGCGAAAGAAATAATGCAGAGACTTTTATCTTATGGAGTGGAGATAGTGACTTTGCCGATTCAATTGAAAAACTAATAAGTGCTGGGAAAAAAGTTGTTTTGTTTGCAACTGCTCGTAAAGTCTCAAAAGAACTTTCTGCTTTATCTGAAAAAGGATTAATGATTTTTGATATTCAAAAAATACGTGATTTTATTTGCTGGAAAAAGGAGTTAGAATCGCAAAGGGGACCCCAATAAAGGGGCCCCCAAGCTCTAGAATTCGTGATCTTACGATCTAGTGTAAGTATATCTTATGCGAAAACGAAATGCAATAGTTAGTCACAATTATGAAAAACTATGAATACATTTAACGATTTATTTAAAATTATATTAGAAGGAGATAAAGAAGCTAGTCGAAAGGCCTCTAGGGGTGTTCGTAAGTTTTTATATAGTTCAAAAAATAATAGAGATGATTATGGTGAGATAAAAGAATTGTTAATAGTGCAGATGAAATATACAGAAGTATAAAAGAAGATTGGCGACATGAGAATTTTGTAATGGCAGTGTCAGCAATATACTTTTTACACGATAGAGAAAGTGAGCCAGATTTTCTTTTTCCTTGGTTGTTTTATTTGGTACAACATGATAATGGAAATATTCGTCAGTCAGCTGTAAGAATGTTTAGAAATGAATTAGGGCCTCTTACTGTTCATATTAGATGTCCAGAATATAATAATAGTTCAAATAAAATTCTAAATAAAAAACGTGATGAGATATTATTCTATATGTATGATGAACTTGATTTTTTGTTGTGTAAATTTTATAAACCAATATATAAAAAATATAAATATGTTTCTTCTCTTCCGACAGGGCCGTATAAGTCAATACAATTAGTTATTGGGAAATTAGGATTTGATTGTGGAGATGATTATTTAAAGAAACTCAAAGAAAAATTATTATTATTTACCCCTCTCCATTTTTAAAAAGGGTAGATTACGGTTTTAAACCATCTAAAAAGAAAATTTAAGATTTGGGTCTATTTTTGATATAATATAAACTATGAAAAAAATTGGACAAGGATGGCAATATACAACATATGATTTAGGAAACGGAAGAGTCTTAAAAAAGTTTCATTCTTGGTCAAAAGCTTACTTTGTAATGTTAAGAGATATCTTTCCTTTTAACAAAGATTCCTCTTTTAAAATTCCGAGTTTTATTAAAATAGATAAGTTTATTGAGTTCAATTTAAAATTATTAAACCTTGGTGTAATAGATAAGGGTTTTAACATCACTAAAAATTATGGAATAGACCATAAGGGGCAAATTGTACTTATTGATATAGGAGAACTTTTTGATGATAAAGAATTAATAAACAAACAATTCAAAAATCGTGTATGGACTCATAGTTACGTAGGAGGATGTATACAAAATAAAGAAGCTCAAGAGTATTTTATTAGTGAGATGGATAGAAATTTTAGTATAATATAAATATGGAAAAATATAATAAATTAGTTAGAGACAAAATCCCTGAATATTTAGATAAAAAGGGAATTTCATATGAAAAAAGAATAGCATCAAATGAAGAGTAATATAAAGCTGAGCTAATAAAAAAATTAGAAGAAGAAATTAGAGAATTTATGGAAGCAGGTGATCCAGAAGAATTAGCTGACGTGATAGAGGTGGTTGAAGCCTTAAAGAGACTACCTGACTATGCAAACGTAGAAGAGTTAAGAAAGAATAAGCTTGAAGAAAGAGGAGCTTTTGAACAAAGGATAATTCTTAAAGGGGAGAAGGCGTAGGATACAATTTATTGCGTAAAATAGTCATTTATGTTAATATATGAACTGGAGGTTAGTTTAAACCTAAGTTCCAGTAGATATATGGATAAAAAAGCTCAAAAAGGGGAATATTTAGACATTTTATTAAGGTCTAGCAAAACCATCTTTTCCAATAAAGATGTTGCTTTGATGTGGGGAGAAGAAGCTGATGGATCTGTACGTGTTAGATTGAATTACTATGTTAAAGCAAAGAAGTTGATTAGAGTTCATCGTGGTTTATATGCTAAGGATAAAAATTACAACCGTTATGAATTAGCTACAAGAATAAATACTCCATCATATATCAGTTTTGAAACTGTTTTAGGTTCATCGGGTATGACTTTCCAATACTATGGAAATATCTTTGTTGCCTCATATATAAAAAGAAATATGGAAGTTGATGGACAAAGAATAGAATTTGTCAGAATGAAAGATTATGTATTAAGTAATACTTTAGGAATTGAAAACAGTGACGGCTATGCAAGAGCTACTAAAGAACGTGCTTACTTAGATACAATTTATAGAAGTAAAAAATATTATATTGATAATGAAAGTCCTTTAGACTGGGAGAAAGTATTTGAAATATTGCCAATATATCATAATAAAAGAATGGAGAAGACTGTTAAGAGGTATTATGATAAATTTAAGAAATTACAAGAAGAGATTAAAAAATAAAAATATATGACATTAGACTATTCAAAACATAAAAGCATATTACTTCAAATCTTAAAAGATATTTATTCTGATACTTCCATTGCACCATATCTTGGATTTAAAGGTGGTACCGCTGCTCTTTTATTCTATGACTTAGATCGTAATTCTGTAGATCTTGATTTTGATTTATTGGATGATACCAAGGAAGAAGAGGTTTTTAATAAGATTCAAAAGATTACTGAAAGTTACGGAATTATCACAGAATCAAGAATGAAGCATTTTAACTTGCTTAATGTTATTTCTTACAAGAAAGGAGCTCAGCAAATAAAAGTAGAGGTAAACCGCAGACAATTTGGCTCTAAATATGAGATCAAGACATTGCTCGGTATCTCAATGCTTGTAATGGTTAAGGAAGATATGTTTGCTCATAAGCTCATGGCTATGTATGAAAGAATTAGTAAAACAAGCCGAGATATTTTTGATGTGTATTTTTTCTATAAAAACAGCTGGGATATTAATAGAAAAATAGTTGAAGAGAGGTCAGGTATGTCATTTAAAGATACTTTAGCTAAATGTATAAAAATGCTTGAAGAGATGGATAATAAGCATATCTTAGACGGTCTTGGAGAATTGATATCTTCATCTCAGAAGGATTGGGCTCGTGAGAAACTCAGAAATCAAACTATTTTCTTATTGAAAATACATCTTGATAACGAAAAATAAATTTTTTTTAACTTTCAAAATAAACGTATTTCTGTTATATTTGGTAAATGTTATCAATCGGAATGGTGTGAGTACAAAGCAACACTCTATTCCTTTTTCTTTTACTATTAAATTACCGTTATTGCATAAGATTAATTCAAAAGAGGAAATTCTGTAGTTTTTTATAAAACCTACGCTAAATTTGACAAATAATCAAATAAAGGGTATGTTTAATACAAATAATACCTTAAAAATAACTTTTCAAACACTCTAAATAGTTTTATATAATAAACGTTTAAAAAAAGAAGGGATTAAAAATGGAAACAAAATGTGGTAATCGTGTATATGTGCAATGGCATATTACAGAGCAATGTGGCAACAACTGCAGGCACTGCTATTCTAAGGGAAAAAGAATATTATGCGAAACATCATTACTTGATTTTAAAGCTATGCTGTTAGACATTGTGTCTTTGGGTAATAGGTGGGGTCGTTCTGTTCAAATTACTTTAATTGGTGGAGATCCACTACTTCATCCAAATTTTTTGGATTTCGTTGATATAATTAACGAATATAAAAATACCAGGATAATTATTGCTGGAAACCCTGAAACACTAACTCCAAAAGTGATTGAGCGCTTAATACCAAAAATTTATGCATTTCAAGTATCTGTTGATGGTATAGGTGAAATACATGATTGGTTTCGCTATCAAGGAAGTTACAAAAAAACGATAGCTAAAATAAAAGAAGCAACTAAAATGGGATTGCGAATGCACTGCATGACGACTGTTTCAGATAAAAATGTTGATCAACTTGAAGAAATTATGTTAGCTGTTTATCGCGCTGGAGTATCTCTTTGGGCATTTGCTCGCTACGTACCACCAGTTGGTAGTCCGACTGAGCTTGATTGGCAGAAATATCAGCAGGCACTAGCAAGGGTCGAAAAGGCTCATAAACCATTCGAACTTGCTGGATATGGTCCACAAAAAAAAGATCCACTTTGGTATCCTTTTAAAAATTCTGAACCTTGTTTAACGGATAATCCAAATAGATGTCAAATAGATGGTTGTGGAATTGGTAGTCCAACTTTTGGCATTTTGCCTGACAACACAGTTATGGCTTGTCGGCGGCATGCTGGTAGCAATCTGGGAATTTGGAAAGAAAGTGGGGACATTCTTCGTTTATTAGTGTCTTCTTCTGTAATTACGCAATTAAGAAAGCTTGAAAACATTGAAAGTTGTAAAAATTGTAAATATCTATATCACTGTAGAGGATGTCGAGCTATTGCTTTTTCAGTTAAAGGTAATATATTTGACCCCGACCCGGCTTGTCCAATTTTAAAAATGAAAGGAGGTATTAATTATGCTAGAGATTGAAATGTCTGAACAAGAAATGCTTGAACGGTTTGGTAAAACGACATGTTCTTGCAGTAGCGGCTGTATTTCGTCGAGTTAAGTTAGACGAATAAACTTGATTGAGGAAAGTAGCAATACTTTCCTTTTTTTGTTTTTTAATTTTAAAATTTGACATTTTTTAATAAAGCGTATAATTACACTAATAAGGTTTAATTGCACATTAAAAAATATTATTAACCATAAAATATGGAGGGCATAAAAATGAATACTCTTACTGTTAAAAAATACAATAAAATTTATTCATCTTCTAAAATGAATAAAAAGATTGAGCCTAGTCAAATTTTGAGTCTCATTTGGAAGAATTTTTTACCAAATAGTAAAATTATTGATTTAGGTTGTGGACAAGGTGGTGATTCTTTATTTTTATCCAAGAATAATTTTCACGTTACAGCGATTGATAGCTCCGATGTTGCTATTAATCAAATACGATCTAAAAAAGATGAATTTAAGCTTGATAATCTTGTGCTCGTCTGTGGTGATATTAGCGATTTTGAAATAGTAAATGATAAATATGATGTAATAATTTGTCGGAATGTTTTAAACTTTTTAGACAAAGATATAGCATTGGAATTAATATGTAATATAAAAAATAATTCTAAGACTGGATCATATATTATTATTGATGTTTTTACAAAAAACGACCCTAGTTTTTTAAAGGGGAGTAAATTTTCTTGTTATTTTGAAGAACAGGAAATGTTAAAAATATTTTCAAATTTTAGAGTTGTTTATTACCTAGAAAACATTATTTTAGATAATGGTCACCCAGGTTTTGAATTACCACACGAACATGGTGTTTCAAAGATTATTGTTCAAAAATAGTTAGGATTAACATTTTTGTAATTGTTGGTTTAAACAATTTTTGCATACAAATTCGGATTTTTAAATTTAATGACTAGGTAAGACCTAGTCATTTTAATTATATCTTTAATATTTCATATCCTCCATCTATATCTTTTACTTCATACCCGAGTTTATTTATTTTATTTCGGAGTTCGTCACTTTTACCCCAATCTTTTGTTGTTCGTGCAATAAATCTTTCTTTTGCAATATCTTCTACTTCCTCAGATATTGCTTCTAGTTTAATTTCATTAAATCCAAACCCTAGAACTTTATCAAAATACAGCAGAGTAGATTTTTTTGAAATATCACTAACTTTTGAATCTTTTATTAACTCCCAAACTATAGCTATCGCCACAGAAGTATTTAGGTCATCATCCATTGCTTTATTAAATTTTTCTAAATATAAAGAGCTTATTTCCTTATCAGAAACAGATTCTTTTAAGTTTTTATATAAATTAAAAAGTTTGTTTAAGGCTATTTGTGAACCAAGGGCTGTGTCTAATGTAAAATTAATTTTTGTTCTATAGTGTCCAGTGTATAACCAATAGCGAAAAGCTAACGGACTGATACCCTTATCAATAATATCTCTTAATGTGTAAAAATTACCCAGTGACTTTGACATTTTTTTCCCATCAACCATAAGATGTTCATTATGCATCCAATATTTTACAAATTGTTTTCCTGTTGAACATTCAGATTGTGCTATTTCATTTTCATGATGAGGAAATATATTATCTACTCCACCAGTATGAATATCAAAACTAGTTCCCAGCTTACTCATACTCATAGCTGAACATTCTATATGCCAACCTGGACGACCCTTACCTAGACTTGTTTGCCAAAATACATTTCCATCATTTTCATCCCATGCTTTCCATAATGCAAAATCTTGAATATTATCTTTTTCGTATTCATCTGTTTTTATTCTGCTAAATTTATTTGCATTATTAAGTTGACCATCTAAATCTATAATTAATTTTTTGTCTAAATTTACTAGTTTTCCATATTCTAAATCTTTTTTAATATTAAAGTATACAGAACCGTCATCTGTTTTATATGCGAAACCTTTATCAATAAGAGTTTCGATAATTTTAATCATTTCAGAAATAAAGTCAGTAGCTTTTGTATATTCTGTAGCTGGCAAGATATTTAAAGTGTCACGATCTTTATAAAAAACATCAGTATAAAATGTTGTAAATTCTTTTAGACTTTTGCCTTCTTTTTGGGATTCACGAATAGTCTTATCATCAACATCTGTAATATTCATAATATGCTTAACATTGTAACCTGTATGTGTCAGATAACGTTTAAGCATATCAGAAAAAACATACGCCCTAAAATTACCAATATGTGCATGACTATAGACAGTAGGCCCGCAAGTATACAAGCCTACGTTCATTCCTGATATTGGTTTGAATTCTTCTTTCTCCCTTGATAGTGTGTTATATAATTTTAAGGTCATATACATATTATTATACCTTGTAAGGTTATTTTTACAAAATTATATTATTTACAACAAAAAAAATAAAGATAAAAAAAATGGTTTTTGTTACAATGATAATACTTTGAAAATAAGTATATTTTTGCTATATTCAAGCCATGACACTTAGTTTAGGAATGGCGTGAGCACACCTCGACATGCTATTCCGTTCTCCTTCACTATAGAATTACCACCACCACTTAAGAGTGGGGTAAATTATGGGTTTTTGAGTTACAAAAAATAACTATATGCTCTATATACATTTAGATTATAATACTTTTAAAATTGTACATAAAGTATTATAATCTAAATGTATGGACGATGAACGAAATAAAGGCAAGGAGGATAATAAGACTAAATTAGATTCACTTTTTAGTCTTTTGAGTAAAAAAAACTCTATTATAAAAAAATATCGAAAGAAGTTTGAGGACTTGAAAATCGGTCAAATTAGAAATGGCATAGATGGCAATAATTACAAAAATGAATGAAAAACAGGAACAATTCAAACAATTAAGAGATTCTCGTTTAGATAATGAGCGTTTATTGGAAGATAAAAAATCGCTTGAATTAAAAAAGGGCGAGATGAACAAAGAGGATTGGGAATTAAAAGCCAGGTCAATAGAAATTGAAATTCTAAAAACAAGAGGCGATATATATAAACTTGAGGAAACTTTGGGGTTAGATAAAAACGATCCCGAAGTTAAAAAAATAGAAGAAGAAGCTTTTACTGAAATTAATGAACTTGAAAAAGATTTTGAAAAAGTCATTGTAAGTGAAAGTACTGAAGATAAAGAATTTTTTGAAGAGATAGATGAATTAGCAAGTTGCATAAATAAGATAACAGATAAGGTTTATCAGAGGGGTTATTCTGTTGAGACACTTGAAAATCTAAGAAATTCTGAAAATATTAATGAAAAAGAATTTTATAATGAAATAGAGTTAGATTTTGAAAAATTTAATGGGGACTCAAAAATAAAAAATTTAAAAGAGAAAAATTCAAATTTGATGCTTGACCTTCTGATTCTAAAAATAAAAGATGAATATTTTAAAAATTATTTTTTAGTGGATTTTTCTGGTGATGAGAATATTCCACATTCTAAAATAGTTGATATTTTTATTCATAATATTCCTAAAAATAAGGACACGAGGTCTTATAAAGATTTAGAGGACTCAGTTAATGATAGATTAACTAAGGAAAAAAGAAATGCACTTTTAAATCTTCCAGCAGAAGAAGTGCTTGATATTGTTTTAGATGATCCAGAAATATTATCTTCAGATTTAGAAAGAAATTTGTCATCAAAAGTATCAGATTTATGCCAATCATATTTAAACGCAAATAATTTAAATGGAGTTAAAAGAATATTGGAGAAAATATTAAAAATTAAAGAGAATAAAGATATTAGTATTACTTCATTTTTACCCAAAATCAACACCTCACTTAATTTTAATGAGGAAGAAACAATTGCAATATTTTCAGGTGAAATGCCTGAATGGATTTTTGACAGATATTGTGATTCTATAATTTGCAGTCCTTTCATTAGTTTGGTTCCTGAGAAATACATAAAAGAAAAATATTTTCATGGAGAAATTATTGTTGTATTTCCACTAACAAAAGAATCTATAAAACAAGGTTTAGATAAAAATGGTTTAATTTTTTCAGATTTATCACCAGAAGAAAAAATTATTTGTTTAGAAAAAGGGGAAGATAATATGATTGATATTTTTTCAGTTGATGATTTAAAACAGATATTAAGTTTTGGAAAATATATTGATATAGATAAAATTCCAAAAAAATATCAGACTGAACTTAAGTATGATATAATCGACAATTTATTCAATAATAGAAATTTAGACCATCTTGAGATTTTAAAGAAGGTATCTAAGGAATTAAACTTAAATTTTAAAGATTTATCAGATGAAAAAAACATTTCTATTTTAAATAAAATAAATTACAGCAGTGATATTGTTTCATTATTTGATCCACAAAATCTTAAAAGATTAATATTAAGAGAGGATTCTGAATTTGAGAGTTCATATGGTTTAGAAAATTTGTTAAATATTACAGGATTAACTGTATCAGATTTTTCAGAAGCTAAACAAATCAAAATTTTTTATAAAGTTCGCTGGAGTGTAAATAAAATAAAAAATATATTTTCAATTGATGATTTACGTAAAATTGTAATAAATAAGGACATAAATCTTGATTTTGATAATATACCAAATGAATATATTGATGGTCTAAGTAATGAAATAATCGAAATGCTGAGAAGAAAAGGAGACCTTTCTTTTGAAAAAAATAAAGTGACAAGGGAATGGTTTTTTGAAAAATTAAAAGAAAGAATAGAAAAAGATGATAATTTCGAAATTGAAAAAGATAGATATAAAAATCTTAAACGAATAAATAGAATTCAAGAATCTTTTTGGCTTTTAGATAGTCAAGAAAAATTGCCACCTCAAATAATTGAAAAATTTAATATTTTCAAAGAAAAATATGGGAAAAAGGGTGAGGGTTTAATTTCTCTTTCTATTGTGGCTCATGGGCTTGAAAATATTAATCAAACAGTCATAGAAATCGAAAAAATGGAACAAGTTATTGATTTATACGATAAAGAAAACATTCCAGAAGGGATGAGGGGTACATATGGTTTTGAATATGAAGTTGGTACAGAGCATGGTAAGTTATACGATGAAGAAAGTATATTAGGGTACGCGATTGAAGCAGAACTAATTGGAAGATCATCAAATATTAAACGAGGGGGTGGTGGTTCAGGTTCTATTTATGAACACTCAACTACTCCTACCGATAATCCATACATCGTCATGGTTGAGATGGACTTACTTCAAAAAGCTAGAATGATTGACCCAAATGCAAAAGAATTTCCAGGTAGTTCGAGAGGGTACCATTTAAACCTCGGAGGAGAAAATGGTTTAACTTTATCTGAAAATATGTATTTTTTTGAAAATACGATGTATCTGACAGGGTTAAATAGTTTAAAAACAGGAATGGAAGTTAGTTCAATTAAAAATATACACCAAAAATTATTAGATAAAGTTTTTGAAAAAAAACAGGGTGGGGATAGGGTTGAAATAAAAAGCATGGGATTTGATTGTGTGGAACAATTTAATCGTGCTATTTTATCTGCTCACAATACTGTGATAGCGGTTCAGTTGGCAGAAAAATATCAACTAAATCCTTCTTTTGAAATATTAGAAAAATTACCTAATAATATTGAGGATTTTGATTCATTTCTTTTGTCTATTAATGACTTTGAGGAAAAAATATTTGATTCAGAACAAGAAAAGCAAATTGTTTATGCTTGGTTGAAGTTTAAAAAAGAAACATTTTTAGCAATAAAACAACACAATAACTCATTTGTTCAAAGTGAATTTGAAGGATCATTTTTTAATGAAAAAGGAGAATATGTTGAGACTACTGAGAACATTGATTTGAAGGGGAACAATCAAACTATAAAAGATTTGGGTATTAATTTAAATTCAGGTGAATTTAAAAAAATTTATCAAATTCCTGAAGATTGCTTAAATAGCGAAACATACACCAAAGAATTATCTAATTCATTAACTCGCGTGAATAATATATTTATATTTAAAGAACCAGTTTTATCAGAAGGTAAATTTAGCGTTAACCCAATAACTAAGCAAAGACAATTAAAACCTGAACAGATAGCTAACGCGTATGCTTTCTTGACTGGAATGAGGGGGGAGGGTTACATAAAAGATATTCCAGGAAGTCCTTTTGATTCAATTATTGATACTGGGGGTAAAATTAGAGATGGATATTATTATGTTCAGAAGGCCTCAGAAGAAATGATTACTCATAAATCACAAATAATTTTAAATCGATTTAACAAAGAAATGGAGGAATTATTAACAAACTCAGTCGAAGAAGATGCGAATAAACAGAAACAATATGAAAGAGCAATATAGTCAATTTCAAAAAAAACTAGAAGAAATTCCTCAATTAAAACCCGAGGCTCATTTTGTTATAAATGATTCCGCACAGAAAATTTTAAACAACTCTCCTTTGAACAAAATAGAGCAAGACTCAATTGACGCCATATTTATTGAACTTGAAGAACTTGATAAAGATATTGTTAGTTATTTAATTAATCTTAAATCAAAAGGAATAATAACAAATGATGAATGTAATTTAATTGCTTCATATTTTACTGCTTCAAAGCAAATAGGTCCAGACAGTGGAGTAATTCGGGATGCTTTTTATGGAAAAACAGTTAGTCAAGGTGAGTTTGAAGAATTAATGAAAAAAGTATCTATTCCAGAATATTCTAGCTCAATCATTTTAAATGTTTACAAAAAAATCATCGAGAAAAATAATAAAATTTAATAATATTTTATATTGAAAATATTGACTTTTTCTGGTATATTTAGAAAATGCTTAGTATAGGAATTGTAGGTTTACCAAATGTTGGAAAATCAACTCTGTTTAACGCTCTTACGAAGAAGGGTGTTGCGGCGGAGAATTATCCTTTCTGCACAATTGATCCATCTGTGGGTATTGTGCCTGTTCCTGACGAGCGTTTATGGAAACTTTCTGATTTTTCAAAATCAGCTAAAACTATTCCGGCGGTTATTGAATTTGTGGATATTGCTGGTTTAGTTAAAGGTGCATCAAAAGGGGAAGGACTAGGGAATAAATTTTTAGCCAATATTCGCGAAGTAGATGCAATTTTAGAAATTGTCAGAATTTTTCCACTAAAAAATGATAAAGGGAATGAAATTATTCATATCTATGGAGACATTGATCCACTTCGTGATATTGAAGTTATTAATCTTGAGCTTATCCTTGCGGACTTGGAAACTGTTGCAAAACGTCGGGTAAATATAAATAAAGATATTAAAAAAAATGATAAAGAAGCAATTATTGAAGATGGAGCTTTGGTAAAACTAGAAGTTGCTTTTGAAAAAGCAGAACTTGCAAATACTGTAGAACTTAATGAAAAAGAAATGGAAAAAATAAAAATGTTAAATCTTCTTACTCTTAAGCCTTTCATTTATGGATTAAATAAACAAGGTGGAATGCAAAATTTAGATGAGATGAATCCTGAAATTTTTAAAGAATTAACTGACTATATTGAAAGTATGGGTTCACGTTTTGTTGTAATTGATGCTAAAATAGAGGAAGAATTGAAGGACTTTGAGGGGGATGAAAAAGAGATGTTTCGTAAAGAAATGGGTGGTGACGATGATGGGATAAATCATCTCATTACTGAAGGATACAAGCTCCTTGGCCTCGATACTTATTTTACCACCGGTCTTGATGAAACAAGGGCTTGGACGATAAAAAGTGGAAGTACTGCTCCTGTGGCAGGAATGGCAATTCATACAGATTTTAAAGATAAATTTATTCGGGCGGAAGTTGTTTTTTGGAAGGATTTACTTGAAGCTGGAAGTTACCATGAGGCTAAGGCCAAGGGTAAAGTTAGAACCGAAGGAAAAGAATATATTGTGAAAAATGGAGATGTCGTAGAATTTAAAATTTAACACATCTTGTAATAAATTAAAATATCTTTTTATGAAAAACAGTTGGCAAAAAGCAGAAGAGATTTTAAATAAAGATGGGGTAGTTGTACTACCCACTGATACTTTATATGGAATAATAGCTAGTGCCTTATCTAAAAAAGCTGTTGAAAAATTGTATAAGATTAAGGGTCGAATTGAAAATAAACCCTTTATTGTATTGATAAATTCTTATAAGGATTTAAATAAGTTTGGGATAAAAATAGACAGAGAACACTCTGTTTTTTTGCAAAAAATTTGGCCTGGAAAAGTTAGTGTTATTTTCCCTTGCACATTAGACAAATGGCATTATGTTCATCGTGGAGTAGAATCAATAGCACTTAGAATGATTAGTCCTAAAAACAAAAATTTATTTAATTTGATTAATAAAGTAGGCCCACTTGTTGCACCAAGTGCAAATAAGGAAGGTGATAGAGCTGCAGAGGATATATTAGAAGCTAAAAAATATTTTGGAAATGAAGTATCTCTATATATAAATGGAGGCAACAGGAAATTTAAATCATCAACATTGGTTAAGTTTAAAAATAATAGTTGGGTTGTCTTAAGGCAAGGGGAAGTAATAATTAAGTAAAAAGAGTAGCTACTTGCTACTCTTTTTACTTAATTTAGGTATCTTTTTTATTTTATTTTGTTTTTTAAGTTCTATAACTTCTTCTATTAATTTTCCAAGGGAATCTTCAATTCTTCTCATTATTTCATCGTCTTTTTTTTGTTCTATTTCCTCAATATCTTCTTCTTCATTAATCTCATCAACATCTTTCTGAATCTCATCCACATCTTTTTCGATTTCTTCCACGTCTTCTTGAATCTCATCAACATCTTTCTGAATCTCATCCACGTCTTCTTGAATTTCTCCGACATCACGAGCCACAGCATGCAATTTTCTTGCTTGGCGATTTACACTCATTTGTATGAAGATAGAAAGGTAAATAGCTTCAAGAGAGACAATTGTTGTTAGAACAAGAAGAATCTTATCCATAGCTATACCATAAAAATAAAGTAAAAATGCAACGATAAATAACGTCGTATGAATAACCAATGAATTAGTAGAGCCAATCCATCTAGTTGCTCTAATAGCAATTTTATCTAGACCATCTGCTGTTTTTTTTCTTGAAACTTCCATTAGGTGTTTATTATACACTCTAATTCTGATATAATAAAGTTATTATGGAAACATCAACACAAACACACTCATTAACACCAAAGTTTTTCTTTATTTCTCTAGGCGTCATTGTGACTCTCATTACTTCTGTGTCATCATTTTTAGTTTTATTATTTGAAACCCTGAATAAAAAATTTCCTGATGTTTTAAATGGAAATTATCAATATGGCTATAGTTCGTATAGTTATGATAATATCCGTGCAACATTAGCGATTCTTATTATATTTTTCCCCATATTTTTAGTTTTGTCATATTTTTGGAAAAAGTTATCAAAATCAGAATTGGGAGCGAAGGATAATATAATATTTAAATGGATGATCTACTTAGTTATTTTTATTGCTAGTCTTGTTATCGCTATTGATTTAGTAACTCTTGTAAAATATTTTGTTTCCGGAGAGATTACGAATAGATTTGTGTTTAAGGTTTTAGGCACTGCTATTGTTGCTGGTTTGGCGGGGATTAACTATTTTTATGAATTAAAAAATCACGATAAATTAGAAATTAAAAGTAGGCTTCCTGTTTTATTGGCGATTAGTTCTTTGGTATTATTTTTGGCTTTGGTCATTTGGAGTTTTAATATTATGGGTAGTCCGAAAGAGCAACGCGCTTGGCGACTTGACGATAAGAGAGTTACAGATTTACAAAACATTCAATACCAAGTTATTAATTATTGGCAACAAAAGGAAAAATTACCAATTTCTTTATCTGAATTATCAAATCCTATGACAGGATATTCCTTGCCTGTTGATCCAGAGTTTGAAAAGGGGAATAAATATGAATATATAGCTATAGATAAGATTAATTTCGAACTTTGTGCGACTTTTACATCTCCAATTCCTAAGGGATGGCAAGAAGATAGTTATAGAGGAATTATGTATGCAACAAAATCAGATATTGCTGTATCATCTGCTCCATATCCAAGCGGTGGTGTTAATGATTCTTGGAGTCATGAATCTGGGAGAACTTGTTTTACTCGTAATATAGATAAGGATATATATCCACCGTTCAAAAATTAAAGACATATGCAAAATTACGATCATAAAAAAATAGAAAAAAAATGGCAAAGTGAATGGGAAAAGAAAGAAATTTATAAAACTTTAAATTCTGGAAAAGGAAAAAAGATGTATGTTCTTGATATGTTTCCATATCCTTCTGGTGTTGGATTGCATGTCGGACATCCTCGTGGCTATATAGGGAGTGATGTTTATGCTCGAATGAAGCGCATGCAAGGTTATAACGTACTTCACCCTATGGGTTATGATGCTTTTGGATTGCCTGCTGAACAGTATGCATTAGAGCATAAAATTCATCCCAAAAAAGCAGTAGAAGAAAATGTAAAAACTTTTGAACGTCAACTTTCTATTATTGGTCTTTCTTATGATTGGTCACGAAAAGTGAATACTACCGATCCCAAATATTATAAATGGACACAATGGATCTTTCTTCAGATTTACAACTCTTGGTTTGATGTGATAAAAAACAAAGCAAGAAGTATAAAAGAGCTCGAATTAATTTTTGATAAAAGTGGAAATGAAAGAGTCAATGCTGTCTGTAGTAACGACACAGAAATTTTTACTGCAAAAAAATGGAAATTATTTTCTAAAAAAGAAAAGCAAGATATCCTTATGAAATATCGTCTTGCTTACGAAGGATATAGTGAAGTAAATTGGTGTCAAGAAATGGGAACAGTTTTGGCCAATGATGAAATAGTAAATGATATAAAAGGCAACTCAATTTCTGAGCGCGGAGGATATCCTGTAGAGAAAAAATTAATGCGTCAATGGTTTATGCGAATTACAGCTTATGCAGATAGATTATTGTCTGGATTAGATGAATTGGAGTGGAGTGACCATATAAAAGAAATTCAAAGAAATTGGATAGGTAAATCAGAGGGGAGTGAAATTAGTTTTAAAGTTCGAGTTACCAAAAAGTTTTCCTCAGGTCCTCGGATGAGGGAGGACGAGGAGCCAGACCATTCAGAAAATCTTTTTGGCAACTCTCACTTGATAAAAGTATTTACAACTCGGGCAGATACTATATTTGGTGCGACTTATGTTGTGCTTGCACCAGAACATAAAATAATTACAAATTATAAATCACAAATTACTAATTGGGAAGAAGTGGAAGAATATATTTCTGGAATTAAAAATAAGACAGATGAAGATCGTACAAAGAATGATAAAGAAAAAACAGGTGTTGAATTAAAAGGAATAAAAGCCATTAATCCCGCAAACGGAGAAGAAATTCCTATTTGGATTGCTGACTATGTTTTGGCTTCGTATGGAACAGGAGCTATAATGGCCGTGCCAATGCACGATGAGAGAGATAGAAATTTTGCGACCAAATTTAATTTACCGATAATAGATGAGCCTTTAGTTGATGCAAGTGAAATAACAAGAAAAGTTGGTGGAAAAATTGTTACTAAATACAAAATGCGAGATGCGATTTTTGCTCGTCAGAGATATTGGGGGGAGCCAATACCACTAAAACATGATAAAGATGGTATTATTTTCGAATTAAAAAATAAAGATTTACCTTTAGAGTTACCAAAAGTAAAATCATATTCTTTTACTGGAACTGGGGAATCCCCACTTGCTGGAATAAAATCATGGGTGAAGGAAGGTTATGAGACAAATACAATGCCAGGATGGGCTGGAAGTTCTTGGTACTTCTTGCGATATATGGATCCTGAAAACAAAAAGGAGTTTGCTTCTAAAAAAGCTATAAATTATTGGAAAAATGTAGATATGTATGTAGGTGGAGCTGAGCATGCGACTGGTCATTTATTATATTCACGTTTCTGGAATAATTTTCTTTATGATATGGGTTATGTATCATTCGAAGAACCATTTAAAAGAATGAAAAATATAGGAATGGTTTTAGCTACAGATGGACGCAAAATGAGTAAGAGGTGGGGAAATGTTATTAACCCAGATGATATTGTGAAAAATTATGGAGCAGATACTCTTCGTGTTTATGAAATGTTCATGGGCCCATTTGAACAAAGTCTTCCTTGGTCCACAGAAAGTATAATAGGATCTAGGCGCTTTATTGATAGAGTTTTTAGGCTACAAGAAAAGATTAGTGATAAAAAAAGTTCTATTGAAATAGAGAAAATTCTTCATAAAACTATAAAGAAAGTTAGCGAAGATATCGAAAATTTTGCTTTCAACACAGCTATTTCTTCTATGATGATTTTAGTAAACGAATTTGAAAAAACTGATTTTATAAATAAAGATGATTTTAAAAAATTTTTACAAATACTTTCACCATTTGCACCACATATTACAGAAGAGATCTGGCAAAATCTTGGAGAGAAGAAATCAATTCACAAGAGTTCGTGGCCGAAATGGGACAAGAAGAAAATTATAGATGAAATGATAAAAATTGCTATTCAGGTAAACGGAAAAGTTCGAACAGAATTAATAATACCCATAGATATGACAGAACAGAAAATAAAGGATTTAGCCTTAAAAAACGAGAAAATCGTTGTATGGACACAGAATAAAGAAATTAAAAAAATTATTTATATACCTCATAGAGTTATAAACATAGTTGTCTAGTCTTATTTTCTTTTATTGTGTATAATTATGTAATCTTATTATTTATTATTAACCTAAATTAACCTATAAAATGGAATCAAAAAAAGTAGAATTTTTTAATAAATTGTCGTTTTTAACATTATTAGTTACTATTATTGTGTGTCTTTTCTTTTTTATTCCTTACACCCCAGTTACACTAGAGGCAAGTAAGGGATTTCTTTTGTCAGTTGGAGCCACGCTCTCATTATTTTTCTGGTTGATTTCAAGACTTGGTGATGGCAAGTTTGTAATTCCTAAAGATAAATTAATTCTATTTGCGGGAGCAATTCCTGTAGTCTTTCTGGTGGCTTCATTTTTTTCTTCATCACTATATATTTCTCTTTTTGGAAGTGGTTTTGAAATCGGGACATTTGGGTCAATGCTAGTTTTATTTATTGTTTTCTTCTTGTCTTCAATATATTTCCAAACAGAAAAACGTTTATGGTTTTTTGTATGGGCAATGTTTATAGGTGGATTAATCTTGGTTATTTTTGAATTTCTCACTTTATTTATTGGTTTTGATAGAATTTTACCAGGATTCTTACAGGGAATCTCTTCTGGTAATTTAGTTGGTAGTTGGAATAATTTTGCCTTTTTACTTGGTATTATGGTTTTGTTATCGGTATTTACAATAGAATTATTAAGAACAAAAAAACTGCTATTTAGAATAGCTCAATATGTATTATTGTTACTTGGAGTATTATTTCTAATAGTTGTAAATGTTCCACTAGTTTGGATATTAGTTGGATTATTTTCTGTTATTATCTTTGTGTATAGTATTGCGGTGCAACATTCAGGTGCAAATATTATTCAAGAAGAAAATGAAAAGAAAAAGTTTCCTTTTGCATCTTTGATTATTATTTTTATTTCACTCTTATCTTTGATTGGAAGTAATCTTGTTGGTAACTTTCTCTCAAATTATGTAAGTATAAATAATCCAGATATTCGCCCTTCTATTGTTACCACTTCTCAAATTGCCTATAAAGCAATCAGACATAACCCTTTCTTTGGCACAGGTCCAAATACTTTTATGATTGATTGGTCTCTATGGCAACCAAAAGAAATTGCCCAGACAATTTTCTGGAATGCTGATTTTTCAAATGGTTTTAGTCTTTTGGCAACTTTTGCAGTAACTACAGGGTTACTAGGTTTGATATCGATGTTATTTTTCTTGGTTATTTATGTTGCGAGAAGTATACAGTCAATAAGAATAGCATTACAAAATAAACTTTCTAATTATTTTATAATGACCACATTGATGATTTCTTTGTATTCATGGATTACTGTAATTTTCTACAATCCAAATATAATAATGTTAATGTTATCATTTGCAACTAGTGGTATGTTGATCGGAATATTGGTTTACAAGCAAGCAATACCAGTAAAAGAATTTTCCTTTCTATCTGACCCACGTAATAGTTTCTTCTCAATATTAGGATTAGTTGTTTTGATGGTGGCTTCAGTTTCTTTGACCTATGTTTATATTGAAAAATTTACTTCATTGATGTATTTCTCTAAGGGTTTAAGTAGTGAAAACACAATGGAATCGCTTTCTAAATCAGAAGGAATGTTTTTAAGAGCTATTTCTTTAGATAAGAATGATATTTATTATCGTGGATTATCTCAATTATATATTAGTAAAATTAATCTTCTTTTAAGCAATAAAGATATTTCTCAAGATGCACTTAAATCAGATCTCCAGCAGTTAATTAATCTTGCTCAAGAAAAAGCAGAATTAGCTGTTGCTCAAAATCCTAAACAATATTTAAACTACATGAATCTAGGTAATATTTACAGTACTTTAGTTCCGTTATCTGTTTCAAATAGTTATGAAAGTGCCATTTTTGCTTATGATAAAGCAGCTCTGTTGGCTCCCAATAATCCTTCTGTCCCACTAGCAAAGGCTTCTCTTGAGTTTATAAATAAAAATAACAGTGAATCACGAAAATTTATTAAACAAGCTCTGGATCTAAAAGCTAACTATGTAGATGCTATTTTTCTTCTTGTGCAAATTGAAACCAATGAAGGTAATTTAGCCGAGGCTATTAAACAAGCTGAATATGCAGGAGAAATGGCTCCAAATGATGCTACGGTGTTCTTTAGATTAGGATTATTAAGATATAATAACAATGAATATAGTAGTGCAGTTAGTGCTTTTGAGCAAGCTGTTATTAAAGATAATAGTTATTTAAACGCTCGATATTTCTTAGGTTTATCATATAAGAAAGTTGGACGTTCTAGTGATGCTCTTATCCAATTTAATATTCTAAATAAAATTGTTCCAGACAATCAAGATATAAAAGATGCTATTAATTCAATTAATTTGCCATCTCAAACAAATACGACAAATGATACTAAAATAGATAATATTACAAACAATAAGATAAAACCACCTCTACAGGAAAAACAATAATTATTCTTTAATTTAGAAATTCGCAATGGTTAATCGTATTCTTACATTTCTTAATAAAGAATTTCGTGGAGTAAACGAAGCCGCCCTATTACTTGGCGGCTTTGCTTTTCTGTCTCAAATATTAGGGCTTATTCGAGATAGAACTCTTGCTCATATAGTAGGGGCAGGTCCAATGCTTGATATTTACTATGCCGCATTTAGAATTCCTGATTTTTTATATTTATCAATTGCGTCTTTAGCCTCTGTTACTGTATTGATGCCATTTTTAATGGAAAAAATTAATACAAATAATAATAATATAGATAAGGCAAAGATTTTCATAAATAATATATTTAGTGCCTATATTCTTTTTATGATTATAGCTAGTGGAATAATTGCTATTTTGATGCCTTATATAGTTCGCTATATTGTTCCTGGTTTTAATGAGTCTCAAATTAGTTTACTAATTACAACTAGTCGCATAATGTTACTTTCCCCAATATTAATTGGATTATCTAATTTAATTGGTACTGTTACCCAATTATTTAGAAATTTCCTTATATTTTCATTATCTCCAGTTTTTTATAATATAGGTATTCTTCTGGGTGTTATATTTCTTTATCCCAAATTTGGTGTTTATGGGTTAAGTATTGGTGTTATTTTAGGAGCATTTATGCATTTTATTATCCAAGTACCGGTAGTTCTAAAGCATAATTTTTTTCCAAAATTTACTATTAAAATTAATTGGCGTGAAATATTTCAAGTTATAAAATTATCTGCACCAAGAACTCTAACTTTATCTTGCAATAGTTTGGCTTTTATTTTTCTTATTGCGATGGCTTCAACCTTAAAACAAGGTTCAATATCTTTATTTACTTTTGCTTTCAACTTACAATCTGTTCCGGTTGGAATTATTGGTATATCTTATTCTGTTGCTGCCTTCCCGATTTTAGTTAAATCATTTTCTATGAAGGATATGGATAATTTTATTGGACAGATTATTTTGGCTGCTAGACAAATTATATTTTGGTCTCTACCAGTTATTGTATTATTGGTTGTTCTCCGTGCTCAGATTGTGCGTGTTGTTTTAGGTTCAAATACTTTTACATGGGCAGATACTAGATTAACTGCTGCGTCTATTGCTTTGTTTGTTGTATCTCTTGCATCTCAAGGGCTAGTCCTTTTGTTTGTTAGAGGATACTATGCAGCAGGTAATACCAAAAAACCATTATTTATAAATGTATTTTCATCTGTAATGGTTATTGTTTTTGCTCAAATATTAATTTTTATCTTCAAAAATTACCCCAATATTCTTATTAACTTAGAATCAATTTTAAGAGTTAAAGATGTGCCTGGAACTATAATGTTGGCGTTACCAATGGCTTATGCCATGGGTTCGCTCCTCAATTTTTTCTTGATATGGATAATGTTCAAAAAAGATTTTCTTCGTGATAAAAAACTTAATCTTTCTACTTGTTTCATCGAGAGTTCTACTAGTGCGATTATAATGGGGTTGGTTGCTTATATTTCCCTTGGATTTTTTGATGGAGTTTTGAATTTAGAAACAGGACGAGGGATTTTTCTTCAGGGATTTTTCTCAGGTGTATTAGGAATTATATCTGGTATTTTAATTTTAATTATGTTTAAAAATAAGGAATTTTTTGACATAATAAATGCTCTAAAGAATAAATTTTGGCGTAATAGAGTTATTGCCCCAGAACAATCTGATCTCTAAGTCAGCTTTTATTTTAAAGCTTTTTTTGCTAGTATAGACCTATGGATATTAAATCAATTAGAAATTTTTCAATTATTGCCCATATTGATCATGGCAAGAGTACTTTGGCAGATCGAATGATAGAAGTGACTGGGACGATAGAAAAACGTAAAATGAAAGACCAGGTTCTTGATTCTATGGAATTAGAAAGAGAACGTGGTATAACCATAAAAATGCAACCAGTTCGAATGGAGTATTCTTTAAAAATTAAGAATGAAGAATTAGGAATTAGGAATGAAGATACAAAAATAGAAAAATACATTTTAAATTTAATTGATACCCCTGGACATATTGATTTCTCATATGAAGTATCTCGTGCTCTAAAGGCCGTGGAAGGCTCTATATTGCTCGTAGATGCGACTCAGGGGGTTCAAGCTCAGACACTTACAACACTACAGATGGCTCGCGATTCTGGGCTCGTAATAATTCCAGTACTTTCCAAGATAGATTCACCCCTTGCTCGGGTAGATGAAATAAAGATGGAGGTCGCATTACTTTTAGATATTGACCCAGATACTATTTTACTTGTTTCTGGTAAGACAGGTGAGGGGGTAGAATTACTCCTTGAAGAAATAGTTAGAAAAATTCCTTGTCCTCATGTTTCTGAAAATAATACACCTTTACAAAATAATAGCGGAAGAGCTTTGGTCTTTGATTTCAAATATGACAATCATAGGGGGGTTATAGTTTATATTCGTGTAATTGATGGAAAATTTAAAAAAGGTGAATCATTGTTATTTGCTGTTTCAGCCGAGAAATTTATTTCACTTGAAGTTGGAACATTTTCTCCAGAAGAAGAGCCTCAAGAGTTTATTGGTAAAGGTGAAATAGGTTACATTGTGACTGGTATTAAAAAGCCTGGAATTGCATCAGTTGGTGATACTATTACTTTTTTAAAAAATCCAATGCTTGCATTACCTGGATATAAAAATCCAAGACCAGTGGTTTGGGCATCAATTTATCCAGAAAGTCAGGATGATTTTCCAAATCTTAAACAGGCTTTAGGGCGACTAAGATTATCGGATTCTTCTTTTTCATATGAAGAAGAAAATTCAGGATCATTGGGGCGTGGTTATCGTTGTGGATTTTTAGGTATGCTTCACTTGGAGATAATTACAGAAAGATTAAATCGTGAGTTTGATTTGCAATTAATAGTAACAATGCCTTCTATTACTTATAAAGTATTACTTCGAAATGGTAAAGAAGAAATAATATATTCCCCCCACCTTTTTCCTGATGATGGGAATATTGTAAAAGTGTTTGAACCGTGGGTAAATGTGAAAATTATTACTCCATCTAAATATTTAAGTTCACTTATGCCATTTTTATATGATCATGAAGGTCAAGTAAAAGGAACAGATAATTTTGGAGATAATAGATCTTCTATTGATTTAGAAATGCCACTTCGTGAACTTATGCGTAATTTCTTTGACGATATGAAAAGTATTACCTCAGGGTATTCTTCTATTTCTTATGAAATAGGTGAATACAAAGAGGCTGATGTTGTGAGGTTAGATATAATCGTGGCCGATGAACCTATGGCTGCCTTTTGTAGAGTTGTCTCACGGAGGAAAGTGGAAGATGAAGCAAAATCACAAGTAGAGAAACTAAAAGATATTATTCCACGACAGCAATTTAATTTTAAGATTCAGGGAAAAGCTTTGGGTCGGATTATTTCTTCTGAGTCAGTTTCAGCTTTTCGTAAAGATGTCCTTATGCATGGAAGTAAAGTTGTTGGAGGAGGGGATGTGAGTCGAAAAAAGAAATTACTTGAGAAGCAGAAAAAGGGTAAAAAGAGAATGCAGGCTAACGCAAAAATAAACATCTCTCATGATGTCTTCTTGAAAATGATGCGGGGTACAAATAATTAATAAATTAAAAGTACTTATTTAATAAGCCCAGGAATGTAAAGCAAAATCATACTTACAATAACAAGTATTGATATTATAGTGAAAGCTTTCTCCATCCTTTTCTTGTTTTTTGAATTAAAATCCATGGTATAATATTACCATTAAATATGACGAAAGGAAAGAAAGATAATTATATATTTTGGCACTCACCATTGGCATTAATTTTGCTTTTTTTAGTTTTAATATTTTTTGGATATAGAATTATTGATTTGATTCAAAAGGAAAGAGAAACTTCTCAAAAAAAAGAGTTAATTTTGGATCAAATAGATAGTTTAAAACAGAGACAAAATTCTCTATCCAAAGATATTTCAAAGATAAATACGGAAGAGGGTAAAGAAGAGATAATTAGAGAAAAATATCAAGTTGCAAAAGATGGAGAAAAAATGGTAATAATAGTTGATGAAGTAGTTAAGGATGATTCAGTAGAAGGGAGGGGTAATGAAGGTCATGGTTTTTGGAATTGGATAAAAAGAATTTTTAAAAATTAAATTGCGGGTATAATATAGTGGTAATATGTTTGCTTCCCAAGCAAAAAACGTGGGTTCGATTCCCACTATCCGCACAAAATTATTTTATAAACTTGACAGGCTTGTCAAGAGTGTTATTCTTGACGGCTGTGATATACTAGAAATAGGTAAGAAATTATTAATTAATATATAAAGCATCATGAATAAAATAACAATTTACAGTACACCAACTTGTCATTTTTGCCACATGGCCAAAGATTTTTTTACTTCAAAAGGTTTCCCTTTTGTGGATTACAACGTTTCGACCGACTTAGAAAAAAGAAAAGAAATGGTAGATAAAAGTGGACAAATGGGTGTTCCAGTTATAGAAATAGGTGACAAGCTTATTGTTGGTTTTGATAAACCAAAAATAATGGCTTTACTTGGAATTACAGAGTAGTAATTTTTAAAGTAATATCGTATTATAAAGGCACCAGAAATGGTGTCTTTATTTTGCCCCCGTAGTTCAATGGACAGAACAGTCCCGTCCTAAGGGATAGATGTCAGTTCGATTCTGGCCAGGGGCACCTTTTAATTTATATTAAAATATGATAATATCCTTTGTATGGATCCTGAAGTAAAACAATTATTAGAAGAAAATCTTAGAATTTCTAAGGAGAATAATTTGTTACTTATTAAGGTTCGTAATGTTCAACGCTGGGCTCAAATAACTAGGATTTTATATTGGGTTGTTATAATTGGAATTTCTTTTGGGGCTTTGTATTACATAAAACCATATTTAGGAAATTTAATAAATGTATATTCTGGTGGGGCATCTGGGGTTGAAAACATTAGTGATATTTCAAGTAAGCTGAAAGACCAGCAACAAATTCAAGATTTAATAAAATCATTAAACGAATAATTTTTTTATTTTAAAATATAATATGCCTAGATAGCTCAGTTGGTAGAGCATTCCCCTGAAGAGGGAAGGGTCCCCAGTTCAAATCTGGGTCTAGGCACCAGAATGGAACAAATGAGTTCGAGCAGAGTTATATGCCTATACATACGTATAGATGTTAAATTGGAATATATCCCTTTGAATTGGTGCGAAGCTATTGAACCTATACGGTTTATTTGACTTTTATGTATTTTGATTGTAATATATATAAAATTTTCATGTTATTTAATAACATAAATTCCCCACAAATAAAAACATAAATAAATGAAATTACATGAATTAGATTTTAAAAATCCATTTTATTCGTCTATTTATTGTGAGCGACACGTGAATGATTCAAAAGGTCGCTTTAATGAGTATTCAGAAGTGAACCCTATCTATGATCCTCAAGGATCTATACCCCAACTACAAGTACCATTTACTTGGATTCAAGAAGAAAATCTTGAAGTTTACAAAAGTAATCCATCATTAGGACTTTTATTGGATGTTTATAAAAATGGTGGATATAAATTCTTTTGGCACCCTGACACTATTCGTGCAACGTTTGTTATTAATGGTTATGCATCTATGCAACCAACAAGTTCTACTAGAACTATGCTTGAGATGAACACCATGGAGTATTATGTAAAAACTGATCTAGATAAAAAACATTTTCGTTTTGTTCGAAGATTAAAAAAAAGTTCAGTAATACATAGTATAGAAATTTGTAATGAACTACATACCTTAGTCTCAAAACTGTCAGCCGATTCAACGTACAGTTTTTTACCAGAATCTCTTGGTCTTGTGATCATGTACGGTCCTTATAAGGAATCTGGGGTTCTCTTTAGAGAAACAAAACCAGCTATTATTTCTAAGGATAACAGAATGATTTTACCTTATCATGCATTATATGCTCTAGATTCAAATGATTTGGAATCAAAACCTTTATTGATTCAATTGTGTGAAAAAAATTCACCATTAGATCCATTAGGTTTCTTTCTAGAGTATATTGTTGGATATATTCAAGATGCATGGGTATTACTCGTTACTAAACGGGGATTATTACCAGAATTACATGGTCAGAACTCTCTAATTGAAATTGATGAAAATTTCTTTCCTAAGAGAATTATTCATCGAGATTTCCAAGGTACTTACAGTGATTCCGAAATTCGTAAATCTCTTAATTTAAGTGTTTTTAAAAAACATGTTGCAGGAGAAGAAGATGGAACATCTAAAGCATCACAATACAGTCATGTTTATGACGGGATGATTGGACGATATTTGTTTTCAAGACTCACTAAAACATTTTGTGCTCATTATGAGAAATTTGACTACAAAACTGTTTCCAGTGAAATAGCACGTCGTTTTAATTTAATCCCTAATAACATAACTGATATGTTTCCGTTAACAACCTATAAATTTGGTAATTCTGCGAAAGAACAAGAGAATAATAATGTGTTTTTAGTAGATACAAAAGAATTACCAAACTTTCGTTGAATTTATTTGTTTTTAAATGTAAAATAAGAACATATGAAAGAAATATTAAAAACATCTGATTTCGGAACAGGGTTAACAGAATTGTATATCTATGAGTCTACAAGTAAGACAGAAAGGGTTATTTTACTTCTAAAAGGTATATATGGTTACCATTTCCAATTAGATGATTTTCAAACTAGCCTATTTGGTCTTAAATGGGATCAATCATTTATTCGCTACTTTCTTCCTCATGCTCATGTAATTTGTGTAAATACTTCTAGGCTTGATGACTATAACCAAAATGTTTTCTCTCAAAGACGAGATGCATTTGAAGGGAAAAATTATCATCAAGAAGTGAATGATGTTGAAATTGCTTTTAATAGAGCTCTTCAATTACTTTCTGAAAGAGGTTTTAAAAATCTCCAGATTCATTTAATAGGAAAATCCTTTGGTGGAACAGTTTTTTTGGGGATGCCGGAAATAGTTCAAAAGTCTATTTCAATTTCTATGTTTGGTAGTGGTTGTGGTAAAAGAGAAGACTCAAAAAGTTCACTATTAAGAACATTACCAAACGAAGAGATTTTACTTAAAACCATAAATGACTATCGAGGATTGTTTTCTTTTTATCATGGAGAGCTTGATGAAATTGTACCTATTGAATCACAAGAAAAGATTGTGAAAGCAAGTGGTGCGAAATTAACAAGTTACATTACAATGAAAGGAGTTGATCATGAGTTTGAAAAAATGTATGGTGAAGAAAACTTAGAACCTGGAACCTTGTTAAGAAAAATGTTACTAAATAATATTTTGTTTAGTGATAATATAAAATTATAAATACCTAGTATAAATTAGAATGCTAGGTATTTTTTAATGGTTTTAAATTGATTTAATTTTTAACTTTGTCTCTCGGTTTTTATCTAATTTAGGAAGTTTAATGATCAATAATCCATGTCTCTCTACTGCTTCTGCTTCTTCTGGGTCAACTTCTTCGGGGAGAGAGATAGTTCTAGAAAATGACCCCCAATAAAGTTCTTGAACAAAATAGTTACCCTTATCAATCGATTGATTTTCTTCACGTTTACCTTTTATGGTAATCATATCGCGAGTTATTGTTATAGAAAGATTGTCAGGTTGAACTCCTGCTACCATGGTTTGTACAACTATATCAGAAGGTGTTTGGTATACATCAACTGTTAATTCTGCGTCGATTTCTTCTTCCCACTTAGGTTCTTTGGGTAGATTTATTTCTCTTTGTTCAGAAACGTCTTTTGTTTTTAAATTGTTTAAAGAATTGTTTCCTTCTTCATTATTTTCCTCACTGTCTTCAAATCGAATACTTCCAGTAAGGCGCTCTAAAAATGATTTCTTTTTTGGCATAATTTTTTATTTAATTTGATATAGGAATATTATTTCCCATACGTTTTAATTTCTCAAATATAAGAATATTAATAATCGTGACGACCCACAAAAATCCGAAAACAGAAAGGAAATTCTCGCCACTTCCTTTCATTATAAAAAAATTAAAGACACTATGCAATAGAATAGCACACAAAATACCAGCAATAAGATATATTACTCTATATTGTCTTAGATAAAAAGATAATCCAAGAGCGCTACCTATCATTGCACTTGATATGGCGTGCAGTAAGGTAGATCCTAAAAACCTTAAATTTCCCGTGAGCATTCCAACGACAGTTCCACTTATGCTAATTGGGTTTAATAAATATAGAAAATTTTCTAAAGCCGCAAAACCAAGAGCTGTAGCTATGAAATACATTGGGTAATCTATTGGTCTATCTACATTTTGATTTCCAGTAATTATTATCATTACGCCAATAAATTTTAATAACTCTTCGATTGAAGCCCAGAGTATAATTTGGATTTGATTGTCTTTTATAAAATTCAGAGAATATTTTTCAAGCGCAATCGCCAGGAAAACAATCAAACCCCCTAATATAAAAGATATTATAATAAGACCAATTGGTTCACGTTCATCATTATCTTCTTCTCGAAGCCAAAACCAAAGCCAAAATATGGCAGGGATTACTCCACCTAAAACTGCGAATAAAAATATTTTTGGTTCTTTTAAAAAATCAATCATTTATTTTTAATTAGTACTTCGTCTTCTGACTCAGCACCTACGGCCTCTCGGACTTCGGCCATTCTTCAACCATTAATAATTTTTTGTTATCTATTGGCATCATACTCCAAATCTCTTCGGTGACGAATGGCATAAAAGGATGAAGTACTTTAAGAATTTTAACTAAAGTGTCAAATAAAAATTGTTCGCGGGATTCTTTCGCAATTTTGTCATTCCCAGAAAGTATTATTTTACTTTCTTCGATTATTACATCAGCGAATCGTGACCAAGTGTATTGATATATTTTTTCTCCAACTAAGTAGAATTTGTATTCATCCATTTCTTTAGTAATTTCTTTAATAAATTCATCTCGTTCTTTTATTAATTCTAGATCAACATTGGAGTAATTATTAAAATTAGCATCATATTTTATGTTTGGTGTACTACTTAAAACAAAACGTGTTATATTCCAGAGTTTATTTGCATAATTCTTATAAGCTCTTATTTTATCTTCAGACATTCTACTGTCATTTCCAGGGCCTGTACCTATAATGAGAGACATTCGTACTGCATCTGCTCCATATTTTTCACTTACTTCAAGTGGGTCAAGTGCGTTACCTAGAGATTTACTCATTTTTCGTCCCTGTCCATCACGAACTAATCCATGTAAGTATACATTTTTAAATGGAATTTCACCAAGTATGTAAGTACTCATCAATATCATTCTTGCAACCCAGAAGAAAAGTATATCGTACCCAGTTTCAAGTACGTCTGTTGGGTGATATGTTTTTAAATCTTTAGCTTCTATATTTGGCCAACCAAGAGTAGAAAATGTCCAAAGGCCTGAAGAAAACCAAGTATCAAGGGTATCAGGATCTTGTTCCCAATTTTCAATATCTTCAGGTGGATTTATATTACAATATATTTCTGTATTATTTTCATTCGTAATTCCTAATTCGTAATTATTAATTGTTTTTCGATACCAAACTGGAATTCTATGCCCATACCATATTTGACGAGAAATACACCAATCGTGAAGATTTTCTATCCAATTATAATAAACCCTTTCAAAATTATTTGGTATTATTTTTATTTCACCATTTTTAACTGGCTCGAGCATTAATTCTTTAAGAGTTTTGTTATCACGGTCTTTTATTTGTTTATTAACATTTATAAACCACTGTAATTTTGGTAATGGTTCAATTATTCCTCCTGTTCGCTCTGCGGTGGAAACATTTTGAGATATTTCTTCTTCATTTTCTAAAAGATTTTCATTTTTTAACCACTCAACGATAGCTTCACGAGCGATGGTTGTTTTTTTATCTAAAATTCTTTCATCACCAACAGTCATTTTTGCAAATTCATTTATTACTTGTTTGGTTGGAAGATTATGTCTTTGTGCAATCTCTGCATCTATTTGAGAATGAGCTGGTGTTACCCCTAGAGCACCAGTTCCGAAATCTTTTTCAACACTTTGATCCGCAATAATTTTTATTTCCAATTTAACTCCACAAAAATCATTAATTGTAAATGTTTTACCTATATAATCGCTGTAACGAGAATCTTCTGGGTGAACAGCGACTGCTGTATCTCCAACTTTTGTTTCTGGTCTTGTTGTTGATATTGAGATAGGGAAGTCTTTTGAGTATTTAAAAGTATACATTTTAGCTTTTCTTTCTTCGTAAACTATTTCATCATCAGAAATAACTGTTTGACCTTTTGGATCCCAGTTTACAATACGGTGACCGCGATAAATAATTTCATCATCGTACATTTTTTTAAAAGCTGTACGGACAGCAAGATTTCTATCTGCATCTAGTGTATAGGCTTCTCGTGACCAGTCTAAAGAAGAACCCATTTTTTTTGATTGATTGATTATTGTGTCGTGAGAATCTTGTGCGAACTTCTCAACTCTTTTCAAAAATTCTTCGCGACCAAGATCACTTTTTTTAATTCCTTCTTTTTCGAGATTTTTTTCAACTCTAGATTGAGTTGCAATTGCCGCATGGTCAGTACCAGGAAGCCAAAGAGTACGTTTGCCTTGCATGCGAGCATAGCGGATCATAATATCTTCTATTGTGAGCATAGCAGCGTGACCAATATGTAGAGTTCCAGTAACATTTGGGGGAGGAAGGACCATACAAAATGGTTCGGCATTTTTATCTGTAACTCCTTTTTCTATACAAACATCGGGATTAAAAAATCCACTTTCTTCCCATATTTTATATATTTTATCTTCTGTTTCTTTTGGGTCGTAGGGTTTTAAAAATTTAGAGTTGATATCATTTTCCATATATAGAATATAGCATTTTAAGGCTATATTGGGAAGTTTATAAGGATAAGTTTCCTTTAGCTTTAATAGATTTTATATTTTTAACTATTTTTCTGTTTTTATACTGAAAATATCCCACAATTGCTATCATAAGAGCATTGTCTCCAGTTAGGTTTTTAGAAGGGAAGTATATTTTTGTTCTTAGTTTATTTTTTTTAACATCGTTCGTCATTACTTCTTGTAAGTATTTATTTGCTGAGACTCCTCCGCCAACTATAAGGGTTTTAATTTTGTATTGCTTAATTGCTTTAATTGTTTTATAAGTTAATGTTTCAACGACTGCATTTTCGAATTCTTTAGCAATTTCTTGTTTTATTTTAATATTATCGAGAACATTAGGATTTTTTTCTGTTAAATCTCTTATCAAATACAAGACTGCAGTTTTTAGTCCAGAAAAAGAAAAATCATAATCCTTTGAGTATATCATTGGGCGGGGAAGTATTATTGGGTTTTTTGAATTTTTATTAGAACGGCCTATGGCTGCTAGTTTTGATATTTCAGGACCTCCTGGGTACGGAAGACCGAGCATACGAGCAACTTTATCGAATGCTTCTCCCGCTGCATCATCTCTTGTTTGTCCTATTTTTTTATATTTCATCCAATCTTTAACAAGTATTAGTTCAGTATGTCCACCTGAAACCAAAAGAGAAAGCATTGGGAATATTTTTTTATCAGAATCAATAATAAAAGTTTTATTCTTTTTAGGAAATATTGAAAAAATATGTCCTTCCATGTGGTTAACTTCCACTATGGGGATATTCCAATAAGTACTAAGTGCTTTTGCAAAACTTATTCCAACCCAAAGGGCAGGTTCAAGTCCTGGTCCAGTGGTAACTGCGATCGCATCAATTTTCGGTTTTACTATGAATGGCATTATTGTGGGCCATAATTCATTTAATTCATTTTCTCTACTTAAAAGAATATTAATTTTTTCATCCAGTTTTTTATCTATCTTAGGATTTTTATTTATTTTATGAATTTTTGCTTTTTTTAAAACATTTTCTAAAACACTTAAAATATTTTTTCCATGCTCACGTTTTGCCATCATCGGGAAAACACCTCCATATTGAGTGTGAAGTGCTATTTGGGAAGATATGTCATTACCAAGAATTTTAAATTTAGTTTTTGAATTCACTTTTTGAGCTTCTATAATAGCTATAGCTGTCTCATCGCAAGATGTTTCAATGGCTAACAATTTCATAAAATTACTATACCATAAGGGTTTTTATTTGACTATTTTTATGATAAACTTGATTTATGGATAAAAAACATATTATTACCATTGCTGGTAAACTCGGAAGTGGTAAATCTTCAACCGCAAAAATGGTTGCTGAAATTTTAAACTATAAACATTTCTCTACTGGTGATTTTATGAGGTCTATTGCAGATAAAAGAGGAATTTCATTAGGTGACTTAAGTCAAATTGCAGAAACTGATCCATCTATAGATAAGGAGTTGGATGATCATAATATTGAAATAGGTAATATGAATAACATAGTACTAGATTCAAGATTGGGTTTCTATTTTATTCCAGATTCTTTTAAGGTTTTTCTTGAGTTAGATCCAGAAACTGCATCAGAAAGAATTTTAGAAGATAAAAAAAATAATTTAAATAGAAGCAAAGAGGCAACAGGGGCTTTTGATACAAAAGAGAATATTTTGGAAAAAATAAACCACCGTCTTCTAAGTGAAAGAAAAAGATATAAAGAATTATATGGAATTGAAGATCAAACCTCTCATGATAATTTTGACTTAGTTATAGATACAAAAGAAATAAATCTAAAAGATGTATCAAATAAAATAATAGAAGAATATAGTAATTGGTTAAATAAATAATTATGAAAATATTAAGTGAAATATTAGAAGATGTGCAAATATTAGAGAGCCATGGTAACTTAGAGGCTCACGTTTCTTCTATTTCACTTTCCTCAAAAAATATTGAGTTGCATTCCGTTTATATTGCCATTGTTGGTAATGTGGTAGATGGTCATATTTTCATAGATGAAGTTATTAAAAGTGGAGCAACTACAATAATTTACGAGCGTGATCCTTCTGATTTTAAAAATGGAGTTACTTATATTAAAGTGATGGATACTCACAGTGCTTTAGGTATTATTTCCGATAATTTTTACGGAAATCCATCTTCTAAACTGAAACTTATTGGAGTGACTGGAACAAATGGGAAAACCACCACTGCTACATTATTACATAAACTTTTCCTTAATTTAGGATATAAGGCTGGAATGATAGGAACAGTAGTTAATAAAATAAATGATAAATCATATGAGGCTATCCGAACAACTCCAGATTCTATTAGTTTGAATAAACTACTTGCCGAAATGGTAGATAGTGGTTGTGAGTATTGTTTTATGGAAGTCTCATCTCATTCTGTTTGTGAGAAACGTATTGAGGGACTCACTTTTTTGGGTGGAATATTTACAAATCTTACATTAGACCATTTGGATTACCATAAGACAATTGAAAATTATTGTGATGCTAAAAAAAGTTTTTTTGATATTTTACCTGCCAATGGTTTTGCGATTGCAAACATTGATGATGATAAAGGGGAATATATGCTAAGTTCGACTAAGGCACGTAAATATACATTAAGTTTAAAAAAAGAAGCAGATTTTAATGAAAGGTTTACTACAAAACTTATTGGAGAATTCAATGCTTATAACATTTTGGGTATTTATGCTGTAGCAGTATTGCTTGGAGAAAATAAAGAAAAAGTAAAAGAAATTATAAAAAATCTTGATTCAGTTCCTGGGAGGTTTCAATCAATTAAAAGTGCTAACAATATTACGGGAATTGTAGATTATGCTCATACCCCCGATGCGCTCGAGAATGTTTTAAAAACTATCAACAAAATGAAACATGTACCAGTCGGACTGGTACATGGGAAAGTTATTACAGTTATTGGTTGTGGAGGAGATCGAGATAAAAGTAAACGTCCAATAATGGCCAAAATTGGTTATGAAATGAGTGATATTTTAATACTTACTTCTGATAATCCTCGAACTGAAAAACCAGAAGATATTTTAAATGATATGCAAAAGGGATTGCCGATGGATTATGAAGGTAAAACATTTATTATTATTGATCGACATTTTGCAATTGAAAAAGCATATGAGCTTGCAAAATCTGGTGATTATATTTTAGTTGCAGGAAAGGGACACGAAAATTATCAAGAAATAAATGGACTCAAAACTCATTTTGATGATGTGGAAGAATTAGAAAAATACCTTAATCAGTAAGTAGTCATGTCCAAGCCTTGCCTGGACATATGATCAAGTTAAGGGAAAAATTAAGGTTAATTAACTAAAATAATTTTATGGCAAAAGAAATAGAGAAAAAATATACAAAAAAACAGACATTGAAAATACTTAAAAGATTGGTTGATTCTTTGGAAAAAGAAAAAGCATTTAAAATGCAGATAAAAGGTAAAAAAGTCTATCTTTCTAAAGAATCAGAAATTGAGATTGAATATGAAAGAAATAAAAAAGAAGAAAAAATAGAAATTGAAATTAAATGGTAGTATTAAAAATATGGATTTAGATTTATTAAAAATTAAAAATGTGCATTTTATTGGAATCGGAGGGATCGGTATTTCGGCTATTGCGCGAATGATGTTTTTTGAAGGAAAGAATGTAACTGGTCAAGATATGCAAGAAGGTGAAATAGTCACAGAATTAAAAAAAAATGGGATAAATATTAAAATAGGTCAAACGTATGAGAATATTCCAGAAGATACTGATTTGATAATTTATACTATTGCGATTGAGTATTATGATCCTGAGCTTTTTAAAAAAATAAAAAATCAAACACAGATTCAAGTAAGGTCATACCCAGAAATGCTTGGGGTGATAAGTAAAGATAAATATACAATCGCTATTTGTGGCACACACGGCAAGACAACAACAACAGGTATGATTTCACAAATTTTAGTTGATAATAAAAAAGACCCAACGGTTATTGTAGGGAGTTTACTAAAGGGGCGGACAAATTTTATTAAAGGGGAAAGTGATTTATTTGTTGTTGAAGCTTGCGAATACCGAAGGTCATTTTTAAATATTTACCCCAATATTTTAGTTATTACAAATATTGATGAAGATCATTTGGATTATTATAAAGATATAGAAGATATAAAAGAGGCCTTTCATGCGATGGCAAATAAGGTTCCCAAAGACGGGTTTATTATTTGTAATCCTAATGATAAAAATATATTTGATGTGATAAAAGATGTCAAAGCTAAGGTTATTGATTGGCAAGATTATTTTAGTCCAGAACTAAAATTAAAAATTCCAGGAATACACAACAAGAAAGATGCGGCGGCGGCTAAAGCCGCCGCCGTCATCCTCGGAATCTCAGAAGAGTATGCTGATATTGCATTAGCTCAATTTCCTGGAACTTGGAAACGTTTTGAATTTAGGGGTGAATTACAAAACGGGGCACTTCTTTATGACGACTACGCACATCATCCCACAGAAATAAAAGCAACACTTGAGGGTTTCCGAGAACTTTATAAAAAAGAAGATGGATGGAAAATTACAGTCGTATTTCAGCCTCACTTATTTAGTCGTACCAAATTACTTCTGAATGATTTTGCGCAAAGTTTTAAAGATACTGATGAAGTTATTCTACTACCAATATATTATGCTCGTGAAGTTAATGATGGAAGTATAAGTTCTAAGAATTTAGAAAATGAAATAAATAAAAATACAGATAATGCAAAATCATTTATTAATTTTGAATCTTTAGAAAAATTGTTGGAAGTCCGACTTCCAACAATGGGGGAGAAAAATATAATTGTTACGATGGGAGCAGGTGAAGCTTCAAAGATCGGAGATTTTCTATTAAAAAATTAAATTATGATATACTTATAAAGTTAATTTGTTTTTATTTTTAATTATTTATTTTAAAATGAAAAGATATTTTTTCCCTACATTAATTATAATTTTTACTATTTTATCACTTCCAGCTTATGCTGAAACAGAAGTTAATTCTGGTTTTATTCCGGGCCAGATTTGGTATTCAAAATTAACTTTGATAGAGGGGGAAACAGTAAATATTCATACGGCAGTCTGGAATGGGGAAAAGGATTTATTGTCAGCTAAGATTGAATTTTATGATAAAAATGTAATTTTAGGGAGTCGAGATGTAACCTTAAAACCACTTGAATTAAAAGATATTTATATTCCTTGGAAAATAACATCTGGAGATCATGTCATTTCTGCGAAAATTATTTCTTCTATATCAACTATTTCTGGTAAAAAAGAAAAGGTAGTTCCCGATAGGAGTGTGACTTCTCTCGATAGGCAATTTGTTTCTGTTATAGCAAAAGATAGTGAGGGAGCTGCAGTTGGTAGTTCTGATTCTTTATTAAAAGATCAAATAGACAAAACGACATCTGAAATAAATAAAATTATTCCAGAAAAAGTAAGCACTTCAGTTTCTAAAAGTTTTACTTCTTTAGATGACTTGCGGGATAAAACTTTTACACAAGTGGATGCGATAAAAAAAGAAACCAAAGAAGAAATAGCTTCAATAATAAATAAAGAAAAAGCAATTAGTCAATCTTTAGATAAAAAAGCAAGTACCGGAGATGGGACAGAGAAGCCAATTGCGTATATAAAATTGTTTTTGTTTGGGGTTTTATCTTTTGTCTTTGGAAATAAAATAATTTTTTATGGACTACTTTTATTTATTGTTTTTTATATTATCCGTGCAATATATCGCAAAATAAGAAACAGATAATATATTTGTCAAATAACCATATTTGTTGTTATAATAACTTGATAATGAAAAGGGTTATTTTTGATATAGTATTGTTTCTTTCCGCCTTTATATTTCCTTGGTATTTTGTTGTTTTACTACTACTAGTGGGTATTTTTGTCTTTGTTAGTTTTTACGAATTTATTTTTGTGAGTGTAATTATTTATAGTTTATATTCTGTTCCCAGTGATAAAATAATTTCTTCTCCTATTTTTTTCTCTTTAATGATTATTTTCTCATATACTTTAATTCAAATTATTCGAAATAATATAATTTTATATAAAAATGAGATTTAATATTAAACATAAAAGAATAAAAAGAGACATTGATCCAGATGAGATTTTTCTTGATTCAAAAAATTTACCAAATTTTAATACACAACAATTCGAAGGCAGGTTAGAAAAAGCAATACCAAAACATTCCATATTTATTATTGGACTTTTTTTCATATTTGTAGCGGTTATTTTTATTTGGCAAGCTATCAATCTTCAAATAATAAAAGGAGAAGCATATTTCAAAAAAAGTGAAAATAATACATTACAAAAACAACCTATTTTTGCAGATAGAGGTCTTATATATGATAGGAATGGAGTATTACTTTCTTGGAATACTTGGACGAAAGAAGATATAAATAAATTATCTTCACCTATAAGGTCCTACTATGAAGCTTCAGGATTTGGACTTCTTCTTGGTTATGTTAGTACTCCTGCAAAAGATTCAAGTGGTTTTTATTGGCAAGAAAATTTTATTGGCAAGGATGGAGTTGAAAAATATTTCAATGATAGTCTGACTGGAGAAAATGGAGTTCGTATAACTGAGACAGATGTTAGTGGAATCATTCAATCTGAAAATATTATTTTACCACCAAAAGCCGGTGAGGATATAACTCTTTCTATTGATTCAAGAATTCAAAAAAAGATGTATGAATCAATTTCAAATATGGCAAAGAATTCTAGTTTTCAAGGTGGATCAGGAGTACTTATGGATATAAAGACAGGGGAGTTGTTGGCTATAACAAGTTTTCCTGAATATAATGGAAATATTTTATCAAAAGGTGATGATAGTAAAATTATAAGTGGATATTTTTCTGATAAAAGAAAGGTCTTCTTAAATCGTGCTGTTTCCGGGCTTTATAGTCCAGGATCTATAATTAAACCATTTTTAGGATATGGTGCTTTGGTTGAAAATATTATATCTCCGCTTAAGGTAATTTTTGCTAATGGGTCAATCTCAATTCCGAATCCATATTTTCCTGAGAAAAAATCAATTTTTAAAGACCACGGAACTTTCGGTTATGTTGATATGAGAAAAGCTATAGCTATTTCTTCTGATGTATATTTCTATGAAATAGGTGGCGGATTTGAAAGTCAGAAAGGTTTAGGAATTGCAAATATTGATAAATATTCAAAATTGTTTGGTATCGGAGACAAGACGGGAATTAATTTAAATGGTGAAAAAGATGGAAATGTTCCAACTCCAGATTGGAAGACAAAAACTTTTAAAGGGGATCCGTGGAGAATTGGAGATACTTACAATACTTCTATTGGTCAATATGGTTTTCAGGTTACACCAATTCAGATGACTCGAGCTGCTGCTGGAATTGCAAATATGGGGACAATAAATACTCCACATATCACGCATGCCGATAATTTTTTTGAATCACAAAAAATAATTATTCCAGTTGATGAAAGTAAAATGAAAGTTATTTATGAAGGAATGCGAATGGCTGTAACAGAAGGAACTTGTACGGCTTTGAATATTCCAAATGTTAAAGTTGCAGCGAAGTCTGGTACGGCTCAAGTTGGACTTGGTAATACAAATACAAACTCGTGGATTATAGGATTTTTCCCTTACGAAAATCCTCGCTATTCATTTGCCTTAGTTATGGAGCGTGGACCGAAAGCTGCTTCAGGTAATGCCACACGCGTTATGAGTGAAGTTATAGATTATATGAGTGTATATACTCCAGAATATTTGCAGTAAAATTGTATCTATTTTTCCTTTACTTATTACTAAAAACCATGTAATATACACCTATCATGGATGAAATAAATTATATAACTGAAGAAAAAAAGAAAGCCTTACAAGAGGAATTACTCAATTTAAAGACCATAAAACGTAAAGAAATACTTGAGTCATTGGAAGCTGCCCGTGCTCTTGGCGATTTATCAGAAAATGCAGAGTACCATCAAGCTCGCGAAGACCAGGGTAAAACAGAAGATCGTATTACTCAGATAGATCACATGCTAAAGTCTGCTGTAGTTGTTAAGAAGCACTCGAGTTCAAATGTTGAAATAGGAACAACTGTTACTGTTAAAAAAGAAAATTCAAAAGAAGGGATTATTTACAGTATTGTTGGTGCAGAAGAAGCTGATATGGCAAGTAACAAAATATCAAATAAATCTCCACTTGGAGAAGCCCTTTTTGGAAAAACAAAAGGGGATGTAGTTTCTATTAAAACTCCCAAGGGGCTAGTCAAATACACTCTACTTGATATACAATAGAGCTATGGCCTCAATAGATGAATTACGCGATACGCGTATTAAAAAAATAGAATTATTAAAAGAAGCGGGGATGAATCCTTATCCTTCTTCTGTCTTGCGTGATTTTTCAATAAAAGAAGTAAAAGATTCTTTTGAAAAACTAACTTCAGTTTCTGAAGAAAAACATATATCTATTGCAGGTAGAGTTATTGTTGTACGTGGACAAGGAGCAATTCTTTTTGTTGTTTTACAAGATGCTAGTGAAAGATTTCAAGCAGTCTTGAAAAAGGATTCGATAGATGAAAAGTTATTTAATTTATTTATCAATACTATTGATAATGGAGATTTTATTTCTGTCACTGGAACTTTATTTGTCACTGCAAGGGGAGAGCAAAGTATTTTGATAAAAAATTGGTGTATAGCAACAAAAGCTCTTCTCCCACTTCCTGACAAATGGCACGGGCTACAAGACGTGGAGGAAACATATCGAAAAAGATATCTTGATATTTTGATGGATAAAGAAGTTTATGATCGTTTTATCTATAGATCAAAAATAATTAAAGCTATTAGAGAATTTTTTGATAATAAAAACTTTTTAGAAATAGAAACTCCTATTTTGCAAAACCAAGCGGGAGGTGCAATGGCTAAAGTTTTTGAAACACATCACAATGACTACGACATGCCCATGGTTCTCCGAATTGCTCTTGAATTAGAACATAAAATGCTTATAGCGGGAGGGTATGAGAGAGTTTATGAAATTGGTAAAAATTTTAGAAATGAAGGATCAGACCCAACTCATTTACAAGAATTTACAATGATAGAGTGGTATGCAGCATATGAGACCCTAGAGACAAATATGGCTTGGACAGAAGAGCTTATAAGGTCTATAGCAAATAATCTATTCAAAAAGACTATTTTTAAGGTTTATGACAATGATGGAACTAATGTAGATGTGGATCTGGGGGGAGAATGGTCATGTGTTTCCTTTGGCTCACTTTTGAAAAAAGATGCCAATATTGATATCGAAACTATTACACTAGAAGAAGCTCGCACGGAAGCTTTAAAGTGGGGAGTAAAAGAAGACGAAGTTAAAAAACTTGGTCTTGGAAATTTACTTGATAAAATTTACAAAAAGTCTTCAAGAAGTAAAATTATAAATCCAACTTTTGTCACAGATTTTCCAGGAGATTTGAAACCCCTAGCTCAACAAAATAAAAATAAAACAGCCAAGGTTTGCCAGCTTATTATTGCTGGAGCAGAAATTACAAATCAATATGCTGAATTGGTTGATCCTCAGATTCAAAGAGAACTTTTAGTTTCTCAATCAAAAGCCAAAGAAAACGGCGATGAAGAAGCGATGGATGTAAACGAAGGTTTTATCACAGCCATGGAGCATGGTATGCCACCAATGACAGGTTTTGGAATGGGAATCGATAGACTAGTTGCAATATTTACTGAACAAAAAAATCTACGAGATGTTATTTTCTTTCCAATAATGAAACCGAAAGAATAAAAGAAAAACCTGCTATATGGCAGGTTTTTTATTGCGTGGTCGAGGTTAAAATTTACCCAAAAAAAATATTTTCCCCACCACCAGGATTGGGAGTACTTTCTGTGTATCCATTTTGAAAAATTTCAGGATAGCCAAAATTTATTGGGCTAAGTTTAACGTTAATGCTACTTTCAGATTGATTAACCTCTATGAGATACGGTCTTTCAGAGAGAGCAATTTGGGTTTTTCCTTTGGTTGGCTCCGGGGTTTTTTGAGTTTCCATATTTATTTTTTTGAAAATTTGTACTATTTTATTGTTTATAATAATAAAATATATATGACCAAATGTCAAATCTAATTCTTTTCGGTTATCCACAGTTTAAAGTGGGAGGACTTGTTTGTTTTGTGGGATGAAGTGGTGTATAATATAATCAAGTGGGATACAGTGGGAAAATAATTTTTTCGCAATAATAATTATATTTCACTTGATTATTATGCTCATAGGAGAATATACACACACATTAGATGACAAGAATAGAATGTCACTACCCGTAAAGTTCCGAAAGGAGATGGGTAAGAGTGTTGTTGTTGCACCTGGGCTAGATAATTGTCTTGCAATTTATACTTCGCGAGAGTGGCAAAAGATTTCAGAAAAATTATCTGACTCCTCGATGCTAGCATCTGATAATAGAAGTTTCTCGAGATTTATGTTTGGTCAGGCTGTGATTGTAGATGTAGATACAAATGGCCGAATACTAATCCCGGAAAATTTAAAAAATCGTTCAGGCCTCACTTCAAAGGTTGTTGTTATTGGAGTGCAAAACCGTGCAGAAATTTGGAATGAAAAAGCATGGAACGATTACAAGAAAGTAGTTGAAAAACAGGCAGACGCCCTCGCAGATAAATTGGGGCAGATAGGTGTTCTTTAATATGAAACATATTCCCGTATTACTAAACGAATCCATTGATGGTCTTTGTATAAAACCAGGCTATGTGATTGTTGATGGAACTCTGGGTGCAGGTGGTCACACATTAGAAATAATTCGTCGCTTTGGTAAAACTGTAAAAATTATTTGTTTAGATTTAGATTCCGATGCAGTAGCAAGAGCAAAAAAACTTATTGAAGAGACAGATGGAGATGTAATTTACAAGACAGAAGGTTTCCAAAATATTGATAAAATTCTCAACGAATTAAAGATAGAAAAAGTAAATGGCATATTGCTTGATTTGGGGATTAGCTCGTTTCAATTAGAAGAAGGAGAAAGGGGATTCACGTTTACAAAAGATGAACCATTGCTCATGACACTAAAGCGAAATCCAGGTGGTAATGATATTACAGCTTACTCAATCGTAAATACATGGAGCGAAGAAACGATAGCAGATATAATTTATGGTTTTGGAGAAGAAAGATATTCACGCAAGATCGCAAAAGCTATCGTCGAAGCAAGGTTAGAAAAAGAGATAAAGACAACTCTTGAACTGGTTGCAATTATAGATAAAACTGTTGGTAAATTCTATAAAGGTAAAAAAATAAATCCTGCCACAAAAACTTTCCAAGCTCTGCGGATTGCGACCAATAGTGAATTGTCAAATTTAGAAGAAGTAATACAAAAAGGTTTTAAAAGGTTATCAGTTGGAGGACATATGGCAATCATTAGTTTTCATAGTTTAGAAGATCGAATCGTAAAAAAAGCATTTGTAGATTTAAAAGAAAAAAGATTAGGAGATGTTATAACCAAAAAACCAATAGTTCCAAGTATAAATGAGATAAAATCAAATCCACGTTCACGAAGTTCAAAATTAAGATTATTAAAAAAATTATAAATTAACTAAAAAAATATATGACAAGAGCAAAACAAATTACAAACGATATATCAGAAAATATTGATACTCAAAAAATGATATTTCGTATTTTATGTACAGGTTCAATATTGTTATTTGCTGTATATATTTATTTAGTTGGTTCTATTACTTTCAATGTCATTGCTCGAAAATCACTAGAGAATACTGTTATTAGTTTAAATAGTGAAGTAAATAATCTTGAATTAACTTATTTAAATAATATAAATGAAATAAATAAAGAATATGCCTTTTCTAAGGGTTTTGTAGAAGTGCGTCAAAATATTTTTGCTTCACGTGATATTAACCATGTCGCAATTCGCTAATGAAATTATCATCGTTTCAATTCAGAATAAGAATCGTAATAGCTTGTATTTTTTTTGTGGCTATTGTTCTTATCAGTAGACTTTTTTTTGTTCAAATCATACATAAAAATTTTTATACCGAGAGGGCAGACAAACAATATGTAACTCCATCTAGTAATATTTTTAATAGAGGCTCAATATTTTTTTCAAAAAAAGATAATTCTCTAGTAACAGCTGCCACTGTTTCTTCTGGTTTTAAAATAGCTATAAACCCCAAGGAAATAATTGATGGTCAATCTGTCTATTCTCAATTATCTCAATATTTAAAAATGGATCAAGAAACTTTTTTATCTAAAGTATCAAAAAAAGATGACCCTTATGAAGAAGTTGCTACAGGTTTAACAAAAGAACAAGCAGATTATGTTTCTGGATTAAAAATAAAAGGCATTTCTATATTTAAAGACAATTGGCGTTTTTATCCAAGTTCCAATCTTTCTTCTCATACTTTGGGATTTCTGGCATATAAAGACAATTCTTTGATTGGTCAATATGGTTTGGAACGTTTTTATAATAGTACTCTTTCAAAACCTCAAGATGAAGCTTATGTTAATTTTTTTGCTGAAGTATTTTCCAATATAAGAGATACGATTTCAAGTTCAAATAAAGGAGATATTATAACTACGATAGAACCTACTGTAGAATTTACTTTGGAGCAAGAATTATTGGATATTGTAAATAAATGGGATGCAGATCAAGCTGGAGGAATAATAATGAATCCTCAAACGGGTGAGATTTATGCTATGGCGGGAATACCAGATTTTGATTTAAATAATTTTAAAACAGTATCGAATACAAGCGTATATCGTAATCCACTTGTAGAAAATGTTTTTGAATTTGGATCAGTTATAAAGCCTTTAGTTATGGCAGGGGCGATTGACCAAGGAGTAGTAACTCCACTTACTAAATATAACGATGCAGGGTTTGTGATTGTTGATAAAAAAACCATTAACAATTTCGATAAAAAAGGTCGTGGAATAGCTACAATGCAAGATGTTTTAGATCAATCTTTAAACACAGGAATGGTTTTTGTTGAAAATAAAATGGGTCATGATAAATTTCGTTCATATATGAAATCATATGCAATAGGTGAGAAAACTGGGATTGATCTTCCAAATGAGACTTCAGGACTAATAAAGAATTTAGATAGCCCGAGAAATATTGAGTATGCCAATGCAGCTTTTGGACAAGGTATCGCCCTTACTCCCATAGAAGCCATAAGAGCTTTTTCTATTATTGCAAATGGTGGCAGATTGATAACTCCGCATTTAGCAAAAGAAATAAAATATGATAATGGTTTATCAAAAGTAATTGATTATCCTATTGTAAGGGAAAATATTTTAAAAAAAGAATCTACAGATACCGTAACTCGCATGCTTATTCATGTTTTTGAAACTTATGATAGTGGTGCCCATAAATTCAACAATCATAGTGTTGCAACAAAAACAGGGACAGCACAAGTAGCCCAAGAAGACGGTAAGGGGTATTATACAGATCGTCATATGCACTCGTTCTTTGGATATTTCCCCGCTTATGATCCCAAGTTTATTGTCTTTTTGTTTGTAAAGAATCCAAAGGGTATAAAATATGCTTCTCAAACCCTAATTCCACCATTTGTAAATATCACTAAATTTATTATAAACTATTATAATGTTCCTCCAGATAGATAATTATGAAAAAAATTTTTAAAAAAATTATAGTAAAAATAATAACTTGGCAAGCCAAGCTGATAATTTCTAAATATCACCCCAAGATTATAGCCATCACTGGTTCTGTTGGTAAAACTTCTACAAAGGATGCTATTTTTACTGTGCTTTCAAAATTTAAAATAGTTAGAAAAAGTGAAAAAAGTTTTAATAGTGAAGTTGGTTTACCTCTCACTATACTAGGTTCACCAAATGGCTGGAATGATCCATTTATTTGGCTTGAAAATGTTATTCATGGATTTTATCTTATTCTCTGGAGACAATCTTATCCTGAATATTTAATTCTTGAAGTTGGAGTAGGGAAGCCAGGAGATATTGTAAAAAATGTTATTCCTTGGCTTCGTCCAGATATTGTTATTATTACTCGATTCCCCGATAAACCTGTTCATATAGAATTTTTTGGATCAGTAGAAAAGATAATAGAGGAAAAAAGTGCCCTTGTTTCTTCTTTGAAAAAAGATGGTTTGCTGATATTAAATCATGATGATGAAAAAGTTTATTCTTTACATCAAAAATTTAATTATAAAACCGTATCTTTTGGTATGCATGAAAATGCAACATATCATTCTATTTATCCTAGTTATACATACATAACTCGAGATAAAATAAAAATTCCAGATGGAATAAATTTTAAATTAGAACATGAAGGTCATACTTTCCCGGTTATGTTGCCAAATGTTTTAGGAATACACAACATAGGCCAAGCTCTCGCGGCTATTGCTTGTGCTCATGAGTTGGGGTGTGATTTACTCGACTCCATAAAAGCTGTGAGTGGGTATATTACTCCACCCGGTAGACTTTCTCTATTAGAAGGTATAAATAATTCTGTAATTATTGATGATACTTACAATTCTTCTCCTGTTGCGATGGATGCGGCTCTTTTGGTATTAAAAGAATTAGAAGGGAAAAGAAAAATTGCTGTACTAGGAGATATGCTTGAATTAGGAAAATTTACACAGGAAGAACATTATTTAATTGGTGAAAAAATAGTAGGAGTCGCAGATATTTTAATAGCTGTCGGACCAAGGGCTAAATCGATAGTAGAAGGTGCTCTTGAAAAAGGATTTCCACAAAAAGAAATCTATAGTTTTGATTCATCTAAAACTGCAGCTAAATTCCTCGAAGGAGTGGTGGAAAAAGGGGATATAATCTTGGTTAAGGGTTCTCAGGGAGTACGCTTAGAACGCACGGTAGAGGCCATTATGGAGCATAAAGAGCTCAAAAAGAGCCTTTTATGCCGTCAGGATAAAGAGTGGAAGAATAGGTAAAATTAAAACCCGTCTTATGGCGGGTTTTTTCTATAATATTAATATATTTTTTTGACATGAGATCTCCATTGTTTCTGGATTCTCTTGTTTCTGATTTTGTATCTTATATTCGCTATTTTAATAGCGAAATATTTGTGCTGAATTCTCAGCCAATTAAAAAAATTTTTCTTTTTCCTCATATTCTTAATTTTTCCCATAATTTTATTTTTTTTTTAAATAACTAATTTGGTTGATTGCTTTATAATATAATATGTTTTAAGCTTTTTGTCAAATTAAAAAATGTTGATTAAAAATACTAAGAGATTATTATTTTCCCCAATTTTTGATTGACAATAATTTTATTCATCTATAAAATATAACTTAGATAACTTCTATTTGTTTTATTGTGTTAAATATGGGATCTCCTCTTATCAAATTATTATTAATTATTTATAAATTAGTAGGTGAAGACACAGAGTAATTCTAGTCAGTCATCTACTTGATCAAAATATATGAAAAAAATATTTATTACCATTGTGCCGATAGTTTTAGTCATTGTCATAATCATTATTATTGCCAATAAAAATCCTAAAATAGAAGTAACAAAAGAAATAGAAAATACTAATTCGTTACAATCTACAACATCTGCTGTTTCCCCAGAACCACAAATGCCAGACACCTCAGTAAGTGCTACTTCTAAAGAAGTTTCTTTTACTGTGAACGGTGGGAATTTTTATTTTAAGCCAAATATTATAAAAGCAAAATTGGGTGATGTAGTTAGTTTAAAATTTAAAAATGATGAAGGTTTTCACAATCTTATAATTGATGAATTTAAAGTTGCTACTCAAAATATAAAAAGTGGTGCAGAAGAAACTATTACTTTCACTGCCAGTAAAAAGGGAAGTTTTGAGTATTATTGTTCTGTTGGTACTCATCGCCAAATGGGCATGAAGGGGACTCTGATTGTGGAATAAAAAAATTCTTGACTTTATTTTTTAAAAATGTAAATATAAAAATATGGCACAAATTATCAAAAATCAAAATAAAAACTTCTGGAAGATTTTTATTTATACCTCAATTTTGAAGGTTGATTTTTGATAATAAATGTAAACTCTAAAAAATTTATTTTTAAAAACCAGCTTTCAAACGAAGCTGGTTTTGTTCTTTAAATAAATCAATAATTAATAACCATTTTAAAAAAGGAGGCCTTATGTTGAATTATTTTGTGAAAACCCGTTATGATGGTGATTCTCATGAATCGTCAAAAATTAACTTATCAGAAAAAAAAGAAAAATTTACGGAAAAAGAACCCACATTTTCAATAGATGGGGCAAATAACGACGGAGAGTTTGAACTCGATGTTAAAAGTTTTTTTGGACTCTCAGGTTATCCTAAAAAAGTAATTGTACTTTGTGTAGTAACTAAAGGTAAGGTTACTGATGAGAATAATATTACTTTAAATTTTAAAAACGGAGAATCAGTTGAAGAGCAAATCAAACGAATTGAGGTTTGGAAAAAAGGAGTTAATTTTGCTATCACAGGACAACATGTCGGACTTTGTTTATCTAAGCTTTCTCTCCGTCAATTGAGGCGACTCAATGAAAAGGAAAAAGGGAGTTAATTATTGAGGAATGATTTAAATAGCCACCCAAAAGGTGGCTTTTTTATATATTAATAAATTAGTGGTATGATAAATACATGTTAAAAGAAGGAACAAAAATAATAGATTTTAATCTTGTTGATCAAAATGGTGTAGCACATAAATTATCAGATTACTCTGGTCGTGTACTTTTGTATTTCTACCCCAAAGATGATACTCCAGGATGCACAAAGGAAGCTTGTATGATTACCGAAGTATATGATGATTTTAAAAAAGCTGGTATCACAGTTTTGGGAGTGTCATCTGATTCTCCAGAGAGTCATAAAAAGTTTGCAGAAAAATACAATTTACCGTTTACTCTTTTGTCTGATCCAAGCAAGATTGCCATTAAGGCGTATGGAGCCTCTTCAATGCTTTTCACCAAACGAATTTCTTATCTTATAGACAAAGGAATAATAATAAAAGTTTACCCCAAAGTAGACCCAGCCAGTCACGCAAGGGAGATATTGAAGGAAATAAGTAAGAAATAAAAAGTTATGTAAGGAAAAGTCTTTCGATTCTATGACACAAGTAAACCCAGTAGGTCATTTTACTAAATAAGCAGTTTATTTGCTTAGGGTCACAACGAAAATAACCTTATTTTATAAGGCTTTTTTCGTTGTGACCCTACAGAGAATCGAACTCTGATTACCGCCTTGAGAAGGCGATGTCCTAACCGTTAGACGATAGGGCCAAGGATAATTACTAATTAATAATTAGAAATTAAAAATTTAAAAGACAATACTAATACAAAAGCATACTCTAAAAATAACAGAATATTGGCTATTTTACAAGGGCTTTTAATAATAAAGATAAGAATATATTCAAATATTAATATATGTTATAATCATCTTATGACAGAAGAAATTGGAACTTTGTATATAGTAGCGACTCCAATAGGGAATTTGGAAGATATTACTTTCCGGGCTATTCGTATACTTAAGGAAGTTGATTATATTTTATGTGAAGATACGAGAACAACACAAGTTCTATTAAATAAATATGAAATTAAAACCAAGACGATGAGTTATCATGCTCATAGTACTGAGGGAAGGGAAACATCTATAATAAATTTACTTAAGGGTGGTAAAAATTTAGCTCTAGTTTCTGATGCGGGGACTCCTTGTATTTCTGACCCCGGGGTTATGCTTGTTTCTAATGTTAGAAAAGAATTTGGTCTTGATGCAAAAGTTTCTCCAATTCCTGGGCCTAGTGCTCTGATTTCCGCACTTTCAGCGAGTGGTATATCTTCAGCAGAATTTATTTTCTTGGGATTCTTGCCACACAAAAAAGGAAGAGAAACGATTTTTAAAGAAATTGCTTCATCAGACAAAGTGATAGTATTTTATGAATCAACTCACAGAATTTTGAAAACTCTCACATCTCTCGATAAATATTCACCAAAATGTAAGATCATGATTGCTCGCGAAATAACAAAGCAGTTTGAGGAATTTGTAGATGGGACGCCAAGTGAATTATTAAAATATTTGAGCGATAATAAAGTAAAACAAAAAGGGGAATTTGTCGTAATTGTTTCTCCGTTATAAATGTTATATAATACGTATATGAGAAAAGAAAAAACGTTGTTTATCATAGGTTTGTGGGTATCAGCACTGTCTTTTTTAGGTTTTCCTAAGATGTGGCGTGATATATTGTTTTTGATTACAGGATTTGCAATTATTTATCTCGCTTATCTTTTTTATATTGAAGTTAAAGCTCGTTTATCAAAAGATATAAATCACAGCAAAACATTTGTTGATAATATTGGAGCTGGTGAATAATATGTCATTTAAAAACAATAAAAAAAGATTTATCTTAATCTGCCTCGCAATATTATTATGCGGGGTTGTTGTTTATTTTACCTTACCCTATGTGTATAGTGATGATATTGAATATAATATAAATAATGAAATATCTAGTGATAAAAATAATAAATTAAATAATTTAACAGAAAAACAAAAAGAAGAAAATATAATTAAAACGAGTGTGGAGACAATTATTCCAGTTACTCACATAGCGACACCAGAACATGTCAGAGCACTTTATATGTCAGGTTGGGTAGCTGGTTCAAAAGATTTTCGTGATTCACTTATAAAAATAATCGACCAAACAGAATTAAATTCTGTTGTAATAGATATAAAAGATTCTACTGGACGATTAAGTTTTGAAATAAATGATCCTGAGATAAAAAAAATTGGAAGTGCAGAAGGGCGAATAAAGAATATAAATGAACTTATTACATTACTCCATTCAAAAAATATTTATATAATAGGACGTATCTCAACATTTCAAGATCCATATTTAACCAAATTAAAACCAGAGTGGGCAATAAAAAGACTTAGCGATGGGGGAGTTTGGAAAGATAGAAAAGGTTTATCATTTTTAGATCCGACAAATAAAAATGTACATGGATATATTTTATCAATTGCTAAAAATTCATATGAAATAGGTTTTGATGAATTAAATTTTGATTATATCAGATATCCCTCTGATGGAAATATGAAAGATATAAATTATAATCTTGCTACCGGTAAAACTCGAGCAGACAATATAGAAACATTTTTTAAATATCTATCAGAAGAATTAAAAAAAGATGAAAACATTCCTATCTCTGGTGATTTATTTGGTTTAACAACAGAGGTTAATAATGATATGGGAATAGGTCAGGTCTGGGAGAAAGCATTACCTTATTTTGATTATCTTTGTCCAATGGTGTATCCATCTCATTATCCATCAAATCATGCTGGATACAAGAATCCAGCTTTATATCCTTATGAAGTAGTAAATAGGGCGTTACTTGGAGCAATTGCTAAAACTAAAGCGATTAATCAACCTGTAGCTAAAATCCGACCATGGATACAAGATTTTGATATGGGAGCAACTTACACTAAAGAAATGGTCAAAGCACAAATCAAGGCAACTTATGATAATGGATTAAATTCTTGGTTACTTTGGGATCCAAGCAATAAATATACTCCATCAGCATTAAAACTTGAAACATTAAATTAATTTTGTAATAATGAAATAGTGTTAAACAAAAAATAAAATGAATAATAAAAAAATAATTTTTAAAAAAATAGGTTACATTATAATTTCATTGATATTTACCGTTGGTATTTTGGGGCTTGGTGTTTATATTGGGTATTCTCATAGGCCAGAAATTGAAAAAATTTCCGGAGTTATAAATAAAACCCCACAAACAGAAACTAGTGCAGATTTTAGTTCATTTTGGAAGACATGGAATCTTTTGAATGAAAAATCTATCTATGCTAAAAAAGTAACAGATCAAGACCGTGTTTGGGGTGCTATATCAGGGCTTGCTTCATCCCTTGGGGATCCTTACACAGTATTTTTTCCACCCAAAGAAAATAAATCTTTTAATGAAGAAATAATGGGTTCGTTTGAAGGTATAGGTGCCGAAATTGGAATCAAAGATCAAGTTCTGACAGTTATTGCTCCATTAAAAGATACCCCAGCTTGGAGATCTGGAGTTAAAGCAGGAGATAAAATAATAAAGATCAATAAACTTAGTACAAATGATATGACCGTAGATGGAGCGATAGATCTTATCCGTGGACCTGAAGGAACAGATGTTACTCTTACCGTTATTCGTCTTGGGGAAAATGAAACTCGTGATATTGTAGTAAAGAGGGAAAGGATACAAGTTCCTACTTTAGACGCAGAATTACGTGACGACGGGATTTTTGTTATTAGACTTTATAGCTTTTCTGAAAACTCCGATAATTTATTTAAAGACGCTATTGTTCAATTCTTGAATTCAGGTTCCAGTAAATTAATTTTAGATTTAAGAGGTAATCCAGGTGGGTACTTAAGTTCTGCAGTAAATATTGGTTCTTGGTTTATAGACGAAGGTAAAACAATTCTTAGTGAAGATTCTGAAGATGGAAGTAAACCTAAAATCTATAGAAGTCATGGCCCTAAACTATTTGACGAGAAACTTTCTTTTGTTGTGCTTGTTGATGGTGGCTCTGCCTCTGCTTCTGAGATTTTAGCAGGTGCACTTCGTGAGCATAAGGTTGCAACACTAGTTGGAGAAAAGACTTTTGGAAAAGGTTCTGTCCAAGAATTGGTCAAAATCACAGATGATACATCATTGAAGGTTACAGTTGCTCACTGGTTTACTCCAAATGGCGTCTCGATTTCTCTAAAAGGAATTGATCCAGATATAAAAGTTTCTATCACGGCAAAAGATTTTGAAAATAAAAAAGATCCTCAAATGGATAAGGCGGTTGAAATATTAAATAATAAAAAATAAAATTATATGAAAGTTATTTTACTCACAGATATACCAAAGGTTGGAAATAAATACGATGTAAAAGAATTTAAAGAAGGTTATGCTCAAAATGTTCTTTTGTCAAAAGGTCTTGCTTGTCTTGCAACCAAAGCTGAACTTGCCAAGTTAGAAGATAGAAAAAAACAAATGCAAAAGAAAAAAGAAGAAGAGATGGAATCCTTCAATAATTTAATTGCTTCAGTAGATAATAAAGTTATTACAATAAAAGTCAAGGCCAATGAAAAAGGGCATTTATTTAAAGCTGTTGGACCACATGATGTTGTTTTGGCTATTAAAGATATAACTGGGATAGATTTAGATGAAAAATCTTTAACTATGGAACATATCAAAGTTTTAGGAATACATAAAGTTTTAATTAAAAAAGGAGACAAAAAAGGGGAGTGTGAAATAGAAGTAATTAATGAAAGATAAAGTAGAAAAAAGAGATATGTTAACCCCAGATAGCTGCTTAGCAGCTATCTGGGGGAGAGAATTAAAAAATCCTCATTAATGAGGATTTTTTAATTTTAATTTAAATTTATATTACGTGAACTACTTTCTTAACTGAGGATGTTCTGTTGAAATTTATTTTTCTTTTTGTTCCAAATTTTATAGTACCAGGTTTTAAAGCAAACAAAGTGTGGTCTTTACCCATACTAACATTATTACCAGGAAGGATTTTTGTTCCTCGTTGACGGATGATAATACTTCCTGCTTTAGCTTTTTCACCAGCATAAAGCTTAGTACCTAGATACTTTGGATTTGAGTCTTTTAAGTTTTTCGCCGAACCTCCGGCTTTCCTATGTGCCATATATTATTATGCTAGCCAATAGCCAATTTATTATTTATAATCAAGTAAGTATGAGTATACCTAATATATTCGATAAAATCAAGGGGAAGATAGGTGTTGACAAGATTACTATTTTGTATTTATTTATAATAGTTGGGGTAGGGGTGGGGTCCTTTGGTTTAGGTCGATTTTCGGCCAATAATAGTTTAAATGATAGTGAACCTATATCAATAATTGATAATAGTAGTATTGATACTTCCTTGGATAAAAATATTGATAATAATAAAATTTCAAATTTACAATCAGATCAACCACAAGAGCGTAGGTATGTGGCATCAAAAAATGGTAAAATGTATTATAGTTTAGGTTGTAGTGGAGCTAAACGTATCAAGAAAGAGAATGAAGTCTGGTTTAGCACTTCTCTAGATGCAGAAAAATCAGGATATACACGTTCGTCCACTTGTAAATAATATATGAAAATAATTTATCAATTTTTTATAGTTCTTTTTATTTTGGGGTCTCTTTATATTATGAGAGATGATCTTGGTTCTGTTGCTCAAAATATTTATTCCAAAATTAATGTGAGTAAAAATAATAGTCAATTTATTACTTTAGATAAGAAAGAAGAAAATTCAATACTAAATAAAATAGAAACTCCAGGAGCTCTTCGTGTTACTGAAAATTACTTCAATATTAACAATGTAAAATTATCACAGAATAAAGTTATTGAGATTACTAATATCTATAGAAATAATAATAATTTATCATCTTTGAAAGAAAATCAAAAACTAAACTTATCAGCAGAAAAGAAATTACAAGATATGTTTGATAAGCAGTATTTTGAACATGTGTCTCCGTCTGGGGTTGGAGTAGGAGATTTGGGTGGTCAAGTTGGTTATGAATATATTATTATAGGAGAAAATTTGGCTATGGGTAATTTTAAAGATGATCAAGCATTAGTTGATGCTTGGATGGCAAGTGAGGGTCATAGAGCAAATATTTTAAATAAAAATTATACAGAAATAGGAGTCGCCGTTGGTCAAGGTAATTTTGAAGGTAAAAGTATATGGATGTCAGTTCAACACTTTGGAACTCCAAGAAATATTTGTCCGTCGGTTGATAAAATTCTTTATGGTGTAATAGATATTAATCAAAAGAAAATAAAGGAAATGGAAGTAGAATTGATTATTCGTAAGGAATACATTGATAAAGGAATTTTATACGAGGGGAGTACTTATTCTGAGCAAGTTGAATATTATAATAATTTAGTAAATGAATATAATAATTTAATAATTGATACAAAACAAAAAATTGATAATTATAATAATCAAATTAAAACACTCAATTTTTGTTTAATTGGCAACCAATAATTTTACCGATCAATGTCAATAGGGCAGTACTTTATTGTGGATTTAGACTTATATATAAAACATAGTATAGTGTCGCACAATATATCTTTTGCGACACTGAAATAAAGAAAAAAGCTATATTATATTTAGTTTAATAATTAAATCTAATTTTTATTCTTTCTATTCTCTCTTTGAATCAAGTATTTTTTATTTTTTAATTTATCAGGCATTAAATCTTTATTTGTGTACTTCTCATACCCTTTTCCATATCCTAGATCCTTCATAAGCTCTGTTGACGGATTTCTTAGTTCTAGAGGTATTGGAAGATTCCCATATTTAGAGACGTCTCCTTGAGCCATTTTAAACGCCTCATAAGCACTTCTATCTTTTTTGGCTTGTGATAAATAAACCACCCCATGAGATAAATTTATTCCACACTCAGGATAACCAATTGTTTCTACAGCTCTAAATACTGCATTTGCTACAACTAATGCAGTTGGTTGTGCGATTCCAATATCTTCTGAAGCAAAAATTACCATTCGACGTGCAATAAATTTAGGATCTTCACCAGCTTCAATCATCCTTGACAAATAATATAAAGCGGGGTCTGGTTGTGAGGCTCTCATACTCTTAATAAATGCACTTATAAGATTGTAGTGCTCATCACCTTTTTTATCATAACGAAGAAATTTTGACTGAAGAGTATTTTTAAAATTTTCAATACTTATTTCTTTATAAAGCGACATGGTGTTTTCAATCATTGCAATAGCTTGGCGAGCATCACCGCCTGACATTCCGATTAGCCAATCGATTGCATCTTTTTTTATTTTACATCCAGTTCTTTTGATAATCTTTTTCATGTCATCATTTGAAAATTCTTCTAAGACAAAAACGCGACAACGTGAAAGTAGCGCTGGAATAACTTCAAAGCTTGGATTCTCGGTTGTAGCTCCAATGAGAATCAATCTTCCACTTTCTACATATGGTAAAAGAAAATCTTGCTGGGCTTTATTAAAGCGGTGTATTTCATCAAGAAAAAGAATTTTAGGACCTAAAAGTTCTCCAGTTCCTTTAATTCCAGTATCCACGATCTGCCTTATATCATCTTTGCCAGCAGAAACTGCAGATAATTCATGATAATCAGCGTTTAAGGATTTAGCATATATTCTTGCCAGTGTTGTTTTTCCAACTCCCGGAGGACCCCAAAGAATAAAAGAAAAGATGTGTTTCTGGTTAATTGCCATAAAAAGAGGCTTATTGGGGCCTACGAGGTGCTCTTGGCCTATAAATTGGGATAGATTCTCGGGTCTGATTTTAGATGCTAATGGTTCCATTTGTTTATTATAAACTTATAGAATTTAAAATTCCATCTATGTATTCTCGTCCATTTGATACGCGTTGAACTTTAAATTGTCCACCAAGTCGGTCATTTTTTTTCATCCAATTATAGAAAGTTCCTTTTTTTACTGAGTGTACGATTGGTAATCTAAGAACGCAGTCATTTACCCTCCTTGACGCATAATCATTATTTTCTTCTATTAATTTTTTGTCTAAAATTTTTATAAATTTATTTAAATCATCTGGCTCTTTATCAAATTCTATTACCCACTCATGACTCCCTCTTCCCTCTTTGTCTGGCAATGTAGCGGACATTGTAAAATTTTCTACCTGAGAATTTGTTTCTTTACAAGTTTTTTCAATTGCATTCTCTACATTATCGACTGTAATTTCTTCATCATATGTATTTAAATATTGTTTAGTTCTTCCTGTTATTTTGATTCGATATGGTGAGAGTGATGTAAACATAATAGTGTCACCAATAATGTAGCGCCATAAGCCACTATTTGTTGTGATCACTAGTACATAATTTATATTAAGTTTTATTTCAGAAATTGTGAGTGCTGTATAATCATTTTTCTCGTAATTTACTAATGGAATAAATTCATAAAATACTCCATAGTCAAAGATAAGTCGCATTTCATTTTCTTTTCTCATATCATCTTGAATAGCAAAATATCCTTCTGAAGCATTGTAGCTTTCTATATATTTAATGTTCCTACCCTCAAATAATTCATTAAAAATTTTACGATAAGGTTTAAATGAAATTCCACCATGCATAAATACTTCTAGGTTCGGCCAAACTTCAAAGATTGATTTTTTGCCTGATTTTTCTAATACTTTTTTTATAAAAACTATAGTCCACATTGGTACTCCAACAATAGCTGTAATATTTTGTTTAATAGCAAGTTCTGATATTTTTTCAATTTTGCTTTCCCATCCATCACGAAGCGCCAATTCTGGTCCAGGAAAACGAAATAATTGTGCCGATAATGGTAAATTTTTTGTTATAATCGCTGAAATATCTCCTGTTTCAACTTCAGGATTTTTCTCATATGGATAAAATGTTCCACAAAGAGAAAGGACTTTACCAGTAAAAATTTTGGTCTCAGGATTATTTTTTAAATAAAAAGCCACCATATCTTTTCCTCCTTTAAAATGACATCGATAAAGAGCGTTTTTAGTGACAGGAATATATTTACTTAAAGATGTTGTGGCCGATGATTTTGCAAAAAAATGTGTTTTACCTGGCCATAGGATATTACTTTTACCAGCAAGCATGTCTATGATATCATTCTCTAAATTAACATAATGAGATATGGGGACATTTTTTTGAAAATCTTTTATTGACCGTATCTTTAAAAATTTGTGTTGTTTTCCAAAGCGAGTATTTTGGGCATTAAGAATAAGCCAGAAAAGTATAGATTTTTGGACCAAATTTGCCCTTTGGTCGTTACTGTCTAGCTGTTTTGTTCGTAGAATTATAAACTCACGAAATATATATGACAGGGTATCTCTAAACATAGTTATAATTATATTATATTAAAATAATATTTTAAACAAATAAATCCCTCCATTGGATGGAGGGATTTATTTGTTTAAAACTAAAGATTTTGCAATTCTTTATCCACAGTTTTTAATTCATCATTCCCCGTTGTGTCATTAACTTCTATACTATTTAAATTTTCATTTATAGATACAGTTGTATCTGACTCAACAGCTTTATTAAGTTCTATCTCTGATTGAGTTAGTGGGACTACTTCGTTTTTTTGATTTCTACTTTTTAAAGCCACTATTGCAACTATTGCAAGGATTATAATCACAACCACTGCAATTATTGTATTATTTTTTGAATTCATATATTTAATATAGTAGGATTACCTACTTTTATAAATTATTATTATATAATTTATAATTAGTTATTAACTGTAGTATTTACGGTTGTACTACTTTCGACTTTTATAGTTTTATCTTCTGTTTTAGTTTCGTTTTCAACTTCAACACTACTTTCTACTTCATCAACCTTGGGAATTTGTATTAATACGGTTGTTGCTTCTTTTACGGCAATGTGAGCTTTTTTAACTTGTTCGCGTAAAGCTTTTATATCTTTTGTGAAAGAGTCACGAAGATTTTTCATTGCAATCTTAAGAGTTACTTCATCTGTAATAGTTCCTATCTCGTAAGTCTTTTTGGATTGTATGTCTATTGCTTCTCTTGTGGATGCTATAACTGTCTTAGCGGCTTCTATTTTTAGTTTAATAGCAGTTACATCTAAACCTTTAGCTTCTGCTTTTGTTGTTCGAGATTCTATACTAACAAGGACATTTTCAATTTGATCTGTTTTAACAGAAAGACTTTCTGTTATTTTTAAATTTAATCCCAATATAATATCAACAATTTTTTCTGCTGAGATTTTTTTATTCTCATCTTTTATTTTATTAAGATTTTCTTTAAAAGTAACTTTTGTTTCTTCTATTTTTTGTTTAGCTTGTTCTCTGTTTAATTCAATTTTAGCTTTAAATTCTTCGCGTTTAATTTTTACTAATTCAACCATTTGTTCAAGTTGGTTTTTATATACCTCTTTTTCATTTTCTAATTCATCTTTTAGAGTTTTGACTTCACCCTTGAATTCATCACGTTTAATCTTAATATCTTCTCTATTACCTTTTAAATCACCTCTTATTTCTTTAAATTTATTTTTAATTTCTTCACCCTTTGAATCATCATCATCATCTTCTTTTAAATCTGAATCATCTTTCTCGTCATCAGGACAGACAAATTCACAATCAGGACCTGTTCTTCCAACTGAGGTACCATCTGAGCACAATTTTGCATCCATTGTGCAAGCAACAACTGACGCATCTTCTTCTATTTCTATGCCATCTTTAGCATAAGCAACAAAACCAAACATTAATGATAAAACTAAAACAATTGATGACACGCTAATTTTTATTTTTTTACTCATTTTTTGAAGATAGACCATAGCCATTTTTTAAATAAGCTAAATCTACATAAATTAATTTATAAAACAAACATTACACTTAAACTGCTCATTATTAACTTTTAATGAGACTCATTAATTATAATATTATTATAATTTTCATGCAAACAAGAAAAACCTGTAATTTATGGTTATTTATTAAGGTGTTTTTTATTTTATAACATTGTTAATAACTTTTCCTGTTTCAAGGGCAGAAATTATATTTCGGGCGACAAGCTCAGCCATCATATCACGTGCTGATTGACGAGCTGACGCAATATGAGGAGTTAAAATAATATCTGGCAATTTAGTAAGACCTTTTGTTAATTTAGGTTCAAATTCAAAAACATCGAGTGCTGCACCACGAATAATATTATTTTTTAGGGCGTACACCAATGCTTTTTCATCGATAACTGGACCTCTTGAAGTATTTACAAGAAAAGCAGTTTTCCTCATACTTTCTAATGATTTTTTATTTATTAAATGATGTGTGCTAGGTAAAAGTGGTACATGAAGAGAAACAATATCAGCTTCACAAAGAACTTCCTCTGTCGTTTTTCTTATTGTTTCATTAATATTATCTAATTCAACAGATTCTTTAATATCGCTATAAATAATTTTTGATCCAAAACCATAGTGAAGAATTTTGGCTACTTCTGTCCCTATTTGGCCAGCTCCAATTAAGCCGATTACCTTCCCTTTCATGTCAGTTCCAACAAATAAATCTGGATCCCAACCTTTATATTTACCACGACGAATAAATTCATCTCCTTCAACTAATCGAGTAGTTAAAGCAAGCATGAGGGCTACTGTATGTTCTGCTACAGCTGTCGCTGAGGTTCCTGGAGTATTTGAAATACAGATATTTCTTTTTTGAGCTTCTTCTAAATCAATATTATTATAACCAACAGAAAAGTTTGCACAGACTTTTGATGTTGGACAAGAATCAAAAATTTCTTTATCTATTGGGTCTGTTAGAAAAGAAATAACACCATCGTAAGGTTTCTTTTTTAATTCTTTCATCAATTCTTTTTTTGTTGGTGGCTTTTTAAATTTACCAATGTCAAAAGTTATTCCTTTCTCTCTTAATAATCTAAGCCCAGCTTCTGGAATTTTTCTTGTAATGTAAATATGTTTAGTCATATATTATATTTAACCAATTTTAGTTGTATTAATATGTTGCTCAGCGACCAAAGAAATTTTTTCCATCATCGAAATTGCTTCTACTGGATATTTTCCTTTTGCCGATTCTTCTGAAAGCATAACTCCATCGGCGCCATCTAGTATTGCATATGCAACATCCGATACTTCTGCTCGAGTAGGAATTGGATTATCAACCATTGAGAGTAACATTTGAGTAGCAACAATAACCATTTTACCAGCTTTTTTGCATTCTTCTATTATATAGTGTTGAACAAAAGGAATTTTTTCAAGTGGGAATTCATTGCCCAAGTCGCCACGTGCAACCATTATTGCATCAGTTTCTTTTATAATTTCATCAAGGTTTTCTACTGCTAATTGACGTTCAATTTTTGCAATTACTTTTTGATTACCCCCTTTTTCTTTTATAAGTTTTTTTAATTGGATAATATCTGAAGCTTTTCCAACAAAAGACAATGCGATATAATCAACATTTTGTTTAATTCCAAAATCTAAATTCTCAATATCTTTTTCTGTTATTACGTCTTGTTCTTCTTCTCCGCCATAATGATGCCCATCATCATCTTGGACTCGTGGCCCAGATAAATCTTGGATTATCTCTATATTTTTATTTTGCTCTTTAGCAGAATCTCTTATATTTTTAATAACTTCTGTAAACCATTCATAATTGCCCCAAGAGAAATTTAAACGAGCAATATCCATATGGTGTTCTATCATTTTTGAAATAATTTCTTTACCCTCACTTGCTGGTCCTATCGTTGCGATAATTTTTGTTTCAGATTCCATACAATTAATTTTCTTTGGCTCGCCGAAGTTTTAACTTAGGTGGCTTGTTATTTTAATAATTCTTTCATACTTAACATCTCTTTCTTTTGGGCCAAGTGCTCCAGCTTTAATTCCAAAACATCCATATGCACAGACCAAATCAGCAATAAAGTCATCCATAGTTTCTCCACTTCTGTGACTTACAACACAATCAATGTTATTATCTCGCGCCATTTTCATTGTAGAAAGAGTTTCTGTAAGTGTCCCAATTTGGTTTGGTTTTATGAGTATACATTTAATACTTTTCTTATCAATTGCTATTTGTAATCTTTCAATATTTGTGACAGTTAAATCATCTCCGATTACTTTAATATCCCCAATTTTTTCTTGTAGTTTAGTAAAGCCATCGAAATCTTCTTCGTCCAGCGGGTCTTCTATTGAAAGCATTGGGAATTCATTACAGATTTTTTCATATAGCTCTATCATTTCATCTGTTGACCAAGTCTTATTCATAAATTTATAAATTCCTAAATCATGATCATAAAATGAACTAGCGGCAACATCGAGAGCAAATTTTATTTTATCAAAATAACCCAATTCTTCCACTGCTTTTTTCATTAAATTAAGTGGTGTCATAATATCATCTACATCAAGAGCAACCCCACCTTCATCACCTTTTATAACAGCCCCAAATTCACTTTCTAACATCTCATCTAATCTTTTTTGAATGTTGCGACTTATTTCTACACTTTCAACAGATGTTTCAACTTGAGGAACAATATGAAATTCTTGAAAAGCTAAACGTGTAGCAGCGTGTTTCCCTCCATTGATTAAATTAAAATATAAAAATGGTTGATTTCTAGATGGTTTTATTTCTGCTAATGTTCTTAAATATTCATAAACTTCCATATTTAATACCTTAGCTGCAGTTTTAGCACAAGCAATACTGACCCCAATTAAACTATTACCTCCAAGATTTGTCTTTTGATGAGTTCCATCTAGTTTAATCATTATCTCATCAATTTGTTTTTGCTTATCGACTTCGATTCCAATTAAGGCATTTTTGATTTCAGTATTAATTTTATTAACTGCGTTTAAAACTCCGCTTTTTCCACCTAAAGCATCACGAAGTTCGCAGGCCTCATATTTTCCAGTACTTGCTCCTGATGGAACGTCAAAACTTCCTACTATATCACCAACATAAACAGAAACCCTGAGAGTCGGATTTTTACGTGAATCTAATATTTGCTCGGCTTGTATGTTTGTGATCTTTTTATCCATGTATTTATATTCTAATGATAATTATGCTTGTATTATATAATAAATATAGTTATTTTCCAATAATTAAAAATACCTCACACAAATGAGGTATTTTTAATAGATTTATTTCTTGGGTGCTTTAACTTTCTTTGGTTTTTTTACTTCTTTTCTGTGCCCATCTCCTTTTGCCATATAGTTTTTAACGCGAAACAAATTATTTTATAAAAAAATGTCTTCCTTTTCCCTCATACAGTTTTTTTAGAATATAATTTGTGAAGCTTCTTATTAATAATATTTTATATTATAACATAATTAAAATATTTTTAAAAATATTTGCCTATATTATTATCTCTTTGATATAATAGATGGATGGATGATGAAAATGAAAAAATTGAAGAAACATCAAAAGATCCCGTTTGCCCTCGTTGTGGACTACGTTCTTATGATAGCGTCTGCCAAGCTTGCGGTACCCCAATCGTTGATAAAAAAGACGATGAAGAGGAAGACTATGATTGGCGAGAAAAACACCGATAAAAGTTTTGTCGGTGTTTTTAAATTTATTTAACCACTTCAAATTTTGTGACTTTAACACTTTGCGGATTTTTGGTGTATGTATAAATTATGTTAGCTTTACTTTGAATATGTCCGTCTTCATATGTGGCTTCTGCTGTATGAGTAGCAGGATTTACTGATACAGATATTACATACCACTCACCTCCTAGTACTGGCTTGTTTATGGCGAGAGTTTTTATATTGTCGCGGATATATTTTTCTGTAAATAATTTTTCATCAAGTGTATCACAATCCATTTGGCTCATTGCTTTAATATAATAAAGATTTGTTTTGTCTTTATAAACGTAAACTCCATCCCCTCTATCTACCATTTCTCCAAAACCAACTGTGGCACTACCATCTCCAAATTGAATCGCAAGTTCTTCTTTTACTTCCATTCCTTCAGCCCTTGAATCCCACCAAACACTTGCCTTCCTTGCCATAATTTTTTGATCAAGTGGTCCAACTGTTCCCTCAAATTTTCCAACTTTTGAATCGGATTCAGCTGGGAGGTTTTGGAATTCTCCTGTTACTTTATCATTTACACTTCCGTTAGTATTTATTTTAAGCCAAGCTACCTCATAGAAACCACTTGTCATTTTTTCTCCCCTATAGTAACAAAGACTGATTGGTTTTTGATCTTCTTCTTTTGGTTTATCGATTGTATCTATTTGTTCATCTGGAATTAGAACCACAGGAGTTTCTTTTTTATAATAAATACTAAAAACTACTCCACCAACGATTAGTATAATAAGCGCTATTAAAATTATTTGTTTGATTTTATATTTATTTTCCATAGTTTAATTATAGCACTTTATGAAAGACGCTACTCATATAAATAATTTTGCAATCCTAATCTCTTCAAAAGAGAGATTAGCCCCTTCTTTATCTAGAATAGTTTTAAGAGGGCTTAGTTTACCCTTATCATCCCCTTTCAATTGATTATTTGCTTTTCTAACTAATTCTAAATTTTTCTTTGTTGGTTGCTCTATGTGCTTGAGATTGATATTTTTATCTATTTCTTTTAATTCTTCTATATGACTGACTATCGTTCCAAATACTAAACCTCTCTCTTTGGCGATAGTCTTAATATTTTTACCGCTATCCAATAATTCTTTTGTAATTTGGATTGAAGGAATTTTTGTGTCTTTTATCTTTGTTTTAATATTTTTTTTAGTACCAATTTTAATATTACCCCCCATTTTATTAATAAAATCTTCTTCTAGCTTATTTTGCTCAGTATCACTTAATTTTTTAAATAATAATTCATTATTAAAACTCTGGTTTTTTAGGTCTTGATCAAACTCTAAAATAGCAGGGTCAACCATAAGTGAGTCATTGTTAAAACCTACCAAACTAATCCCCTCTAGCGTTCTAACTCGTGATAATGCCACATAACCCATTCCGTACGAAAAAGTCCTCGACAGGTCGATTAGAGCGTTATCTAGAGACATTCCTTGGCTCTTGTGGATGGTTATCGCCCATGCAAGACGAAGTGGAATTTGGGAAAGTGAAGCCTTGATTTTACCATCTTCTTCTATTGCCCATATCTCAGGTTTCAGGTCTATTTTCTTACCATTGTAAAGCTCAACTATTGGGTTGCCATTTTCTTTAATAAAACCAATAACCTTACCGCGTGAACCATTTACATACCCTTCTTCAAAATTATTTTTAATACACATCACTTCTGCTCCGATTTTTAATTTTAATTTTTCATGAGCAAGGCAACTTTTTTTTAAAATATCAACCAACATCTCTGGACCTTGTGTTGTCATTTGGCATACTCTCTCATCTTCATTGATTAATGAAAGTTCAATATTATTTATATCATCTACGTTTATATTGTGAGTATAGAGTTTTGTGGCTTTTACTCCGTCTTTCAATTTAGCTCCCACTCTACTTCGTAATAATTCGAAATGTTTTTCCTCAATGGAGTTTGTACGAATTGTATTTAAAATCTCAGTTAGATCATTATCATCTTGACGATGCTGTTCTTCCAAATAACAAATAGCAGGATTTAGTATTTGCCAAGAGGTACTATTAAAAATCATTGGTGAGCCATAAGTCGGACTTAGGGCTGGATCATTTGCCCTAAGTCCGACATAGGGCGCTTTTTCTATTGGTGGTAATTGAAAAAAGTCCCCGGAAAGGATTACTTGCAATCCCCCGAAGGGTTTATTGTTCCTTTTGAATCTTTGGCAGACTTTTTCGATCATATCGAGTTGTGAAGCGTGAAGCATTGAGACTTCATCAATTATCAAAACACGTGCCTTCTCGAATCTTTTCCAAAGATATTTTTTTTCTTCCAATTGCTCTAAACCTTTTTCGTCTAAAAAATTACGAATACCGATTCCTGACCAAGAGTGAATTGTCATACCGTTCATGTGAGTTGCGGCAATTCCTGTTGAAGCAGTGACTGCACAAGCGATATCATGCTCGTCTAGATATGAAATATATTTGTTTAATAAAAAAGTCTTTCCACTACCAGCACTACCGGTTAGATATATATTTACCCCGGTTTTCATTATTTTCAAAGCCTGTTCTTGAGTCATAGAAACTTATTATACCATTAGTATTTTCTAATGACAGCTTTTACAACAGCGATAATATTTAAATATATTTTAGGGTGTATGGGTTTGAAGTCTTTATTGGCAGGTATGAGCCAAACTTTGTCACCATCTTTTTTAAAATATTTCATTGTAAACTCTCCATCAACATTGGCGATAACTATTTGCCCATCTTTTGCTTGATTTGTTTTCTCTACTAGTATCATATCTCCATCCGCAATATGAGCATCGATCATAGAGTCACCATCTACAGTGAGCATATATGAGTTCTCTTTTTTATTAATTAAATATTCATCGATATTTATAGTATCAGTTAATTCTTCTGTTACATCAGCAGGAAAACCGGCTTTCACAGAGCCAAGCATTGGGATAGAAGACAATGATATATCAGCAACAAGCCGACCAAGATGATCTTTGGCGACTATTCCTTCTTCTATGAATTTATCAACAAGTCGAGCTACTGCATTTTTGGATTTGAAACCAAATAAGCTCATCATCTCTCTGTATGTCGGCATGCGATTATCTTTGTTGTAAAATCGAATGAGTTTTTCTTTGTAATTATTATACATATAACTTACTTTATTATATTAGATATTAGAAAATTGTGGAAATCTATTTAGTGAATTAAGAAAGTGTCCCCAGAAACCCTTTCTTTTGTGTTGACGAATTTTATGAAGAAGTTGTTTGTGCTCACGAGCTTCTTTTGAATAATCAATCCCTTTGATTATTTTGTCATCAATTTTTTTATTGATGTTGTGAATCTCACGTTCTATAATTTTTAAATATTGTTCTCTACTCATAAATATATATAATTACTATTAATTAACTACATTTATAGTATATGTGAACGCTCGTTCACTGTCAAGAAAATACCTGTGGATAACCACCACATCCAAAAGAGAAATTAGAGATTTGTTTTCTTTAATTTAATTCTGTACCCAACCTGTAAATTTGAAAGTTTTAATTAGGTTTTCAAGTCCAACCGTATTTGTTCCACCAAACTCATATCCTACATTACCTTTTTTAAACCAATAAAAAGTAGCTCCGCTGTATGTATAAACTTTAAAAGTAGTCTCTCCAATTTTTTGGTCTTTTACATATGTATAACTAGAAATAGTAGATTTCTCCCAAAAAGAAGAATCTGTTACATAACCAAGACTTCCGACGGGCATAGAAATTCTTATAATCGGTCCAGTTGTTAGTTGTTCTTCTTTCGGAATAAATCCTTTTGGTAATTCAATAGTGAATCCATGATTTTGATAAGTAATTGAATTAGAATTTAACTCTGATTGATCAGTGTTATATTTTGTATCCCCTACTGGAATTTGTTTTTCTTTTATTAAATTATTTTCTTCAAAACAAAAAGTGTCCGCGTTAACAATTGATTGGTATCTTGAAGTTGTTATTGATTCTGTGCTTCCCGCTGAGTCTACACAAAAATAATCATAACCATAATAACGATCATCTTTTTTAGGTTTTTTCTTTAACTCTGCAGCTAAAACAAAACTATCATTATCACTAAAGCATTTAGTTTTAACTTCTATTTCATTAATTTTATTTAACAATTCCGCAACAATTTTATCTTCGCATGCATTTGAATATGAATTATTAGAATCAAAATTATATTGAATTTGTGCACGCGCATTTGCTAAATTGGCTTTTATCATTCGATTTACTGATGGATTGAAATCATTTCCATGTGTATACATCCAAACTGCTAAAATCAAAGTTGGCAAACTCAATATTATTAATATCAGAGCAATTGATTTTTGTTTATTAATTTTAGTAAATCCTACTATAAGAGATACTATATTTATTATAATAAATAATAATATATAACCACCACCTCCCGTATCATTAGCAATAAAACCACCGGAGATAAAAGCATTAATATAAACAAAATCTGAAATGATTAAAAAAAATATTAATATACCATAAATTATTTTATTTTTCATAGTTAAATTATATTACGAATAAAGCTAAAAGTCACCTTAATATATAAGGTGACTCTATTGGCTCCGAACTTGGGATGATGTTCGAATGGAAATTATAAAAGGATAATTAATGGATATATAAATAGAAACCGCTAGTAGATAGAGTCTCTATCAAACTAGCGGTTCATTTTAATTAGCACAAAATAGTTGTTTCTTGGACTGTAATACAAAGAATATTGAATCCTCCAGTAAACGCTTGCGGTCAAAATCATTTCTCCATGGTTCGATAAAGAAATTTACATTTTGATGTTCACATATACAGTAAGTTCCCTCTTCCCATACGGTCACATGAACCCAATGATATGTACCACACACACCACATTTTCTTAAGAAGAAAATATTCTTACTGGCCAATAATTTATCTTCCAGAAAGAACTTATTCTTTGTCATGAGTTCTTCAAATACATCATAAAAAGAAAGTGATTCAAGGGTTACACCATTAAATAAAGGGAGGTCATCCATGATGTCGCTATACTTAGGAGGCACGGCCCCTTTAACAAGCTTGTAGCCCTTCACTGCGATAAGAAGTGATGCTTCATGTAATTCAACATGGAAGCCAATTGTTGGTTCTAAATATTTCATAGTATTAATTTTTAGAGATTTAACATTTTTTTTTCACATTACTTCTAACTATGTGTAAAGTCAATAGGTTCGAACTTCTACTAACCCCTGCCAGCCCTCCTGTAGTCGGGAGCAGGCTGGTTCAAAAAATAACCATTATAAAATATGGCTGAAAATTGCACATTCGGTCTACTGACCTCAGTATCTTCCTCATTCCCATTCGTCGAGCTCCGAACTTCATTTCCCTAAATGACCTACTAATTACTGAAAGGGAGAATGTTCGAATGGAAATAATAAAAAATAGTGGTATGAAATTTAATCCATACCACCATTTCGATGATTAAAATTGAAGCACAAAGTCATTTCTTACAAATGTATTCCATGAAGAATACCATCCTATCCTGAGACTTCTGTTTTTTGATACATCAACTGATACACAAGGAAAGTAAATGTCATCATTTATAACAAAAGCACTTCTGAGGGCATATATAACTCCTTGGAAATATTGCAAAAAGAAATCATAACCCCTCAAATAAATTGCCCACAATTGAAACATATCTAACTGTCTTTCAATTATTTTTTCTCTTTCAATAAAAGCTAGTAGATTGTGGGGGTTAGAAAGATGCCCAAACATGTCCTTTACCTCAATAGTATTTACATCTCTGACATCAAAAATATAACCCCTCTCTAATAGATCAGTGTTATCTTTAAAATAAAAAGATCCATCAAGATTTTCATTGTGGGGCAACTTAAATGGAATTGGTCTACGCACTCTTATTTTTGGATCATTAACATTTTCCAAAAAATAAAAAGCGTCCTTTAGTACTATTTGCAATATGTCAGGATGACAATTCTCCCAATATGTAAGCACTTCTGTGGGTATAACACCACGAGGAAATTGAAGTTGAATCTTTTGTGTTAACTCCAATTCCTGATTTGAAATAAAAGTCTTTTTACTCATGGTAAACCTCCTTTTTTAAATTGTTTAGAACTATGTTTATTATCCATTTTAGATTAATCCTAAATAGATATATTGTCAAACACATAATAATTCTCTATATAAGGTTCACAATATTCACAAAGTTCGCAGAGCTCCGAATTTAGGATGATGTTGGAGATTTATTGAATAAAGTAGATAAATAGAAAAACCCGCCCAAGAAGAACGGATCTTCCTAAACGGGTTAATTGTTTAAATCTCTTCTTTACTTATTCTGTTCATTAAAAAACAGTGACCAATAGCATCTTTTACGGCATCTCCCAAACTGTTACCTTTACCTGCTTTTGAAGAACTCCATCCTGGTATTTCTATCCAGATTTCATACCGACCAGAAACATGATCTAAAACATGATCTTTACCTCTGAATAATTTTGTTACTTTAAAGCCAATCCCATCGGCAATGCGACAAAGATCTACAAATTGATCAACACCACTAGGATAATCAGATAATTGTTTGCATAATTTTTCACGCATTTCTTTGACGTGAGTTTCCTTAATTTCCAATTTTTCGTCAGCTTCTTTCTTAATTAAAAGATCAGCTAATTCTTGTCCAGTTGGGATAAATGATCCAGGGTTCATTTCCCTTATAACATCTATCGGCTTTTTGTTTTCAGAATTTTCCATAATTACAAAATGTTAAGTTAGACAATTTTTTAGGAATTTTACCAGCCTCCGGTGCCAGTGATGAATTGTTTTACCCTATTCTCAAACCTAGAGGGTATTTTTTTCTGCTTTTTAAAGAATGAATTTGGATTCTTTCCAATACCAAGTAGAACTTTACCTTTCTCAGTAATGAATCCATCCCAATATCCTTTTTCTTCTAGCTTACCAACTTGATAGCTGGGAACAAATCCTAGTCCTCCACCACTGTAAAGCTTCTTAAGTATCTTAATCAATCCAGTTGAAATTTTCGGTTTTCTGACATTTTTTTTCTTTTTCATATAGATGGTTTTTAATTGGTCCTCATAAAAGACAAAAATTTCTCTTCTCTGAGGGCCAATAAAACGATATGTCGAAAAACTATTATTATTTGTACAATAACATATAAATATTAATTTGTCTACAGAAAAAATTCTTCGATTTTTTTAGGATGAATATCGGGGAATAGTTCTAAAGCGCGGTTATTTGTCACTATCATTTCGTTTTTAAAACTACTTAGCATACATCTACCTACGTTTGTTTGTTCTTTGGAAGTAAAAAGATTTAAAAATAATCCAGCTATTTTTTCAGGGAGTATCGGTATTCTAAAAATTATCATTTTTTTATTTTTAAACTTAGCATATTTTTTTACAAATTCTAGATAAGACATTGTCTCGCTTCCACCTATTTCAATAATTTCATGGCTATCAATTTCAACATCAATAGAGTTTTCTAAATACAAAAGAGCGTCAGTTATTCCGATCGGTTGAGTTTTGGTTTTAGACCATTTAGGAAGTGTTATGATTGGAGATTTCTCAACCAAATTTTTTACTATTTCGAAAGAGATACTTCCCTTCCCTATGATCATAGAAGCTCGAAATTCAATAACTTCTTTTACATATTTACGTAAAATATTCCCAGTGTTATGCCTACTTAAAAGATGTTTTGAGAGTTTCTCATCATCATTTCCTAGTCCGCTCATATAAATAAGCCTTCTAATATTTTTGGATTTTAGTGCACGGCCTGTTGTCTTGGCTGCTCGTGTTTCTTTGTCATAGAAATCATTTTTATCGCTTGCCATCATATGAATAAAATAATATGCAATATCAATATCATAAAGAGCATTTTCTATTTCATCATAGTTTAAAACATTAGCTTTTATTATCTTTACGCGGTCTTTATATTTTTCATCAATATGGATATCATGTGGATTAATCGAAATAGCTGATATTTGGTGGTCAGTATTTAAAAGTAAATACCTCGTTAGATTTATTCCAACAAAACCCGATGCTCCAATAATAGCTATTTTCATATTTATTTAAAAAATATAGAAACTAAATCCCAAGGTAAATTCATAGTGAAAATGACAGTATATAAAACGATGAAAATTATTGGAATTTTCTTTTCGATAGATGACAATTTACGATATTTTGATGTATCTATTCCTTTCCCTAGTAATTCCCATTCAGTTTTAAAAAGAGATAATGGTAATTTTTCTTCAATGGTGTGTATTACTCTAAATTTTGCTCTGTTAATATTTTTGTATGAAATAATTATTTCATACCAACAATAACAAATGGCAATCCCGACAAATGGGGCAAATAAAAATATTACAGAATTATTGTCAGTTAGATTTTTTGTTTCTAAATAACCAAGGACTCCGATGATAGCTGTATTTAAACCAAGAAAAAAATCGTTGGATTTATTTCCCCTGTCATTGGTGCTGTTATAAATGTGAAGATACATTCGGTATTGTTCCAAGTAATGATTTTCATAATTTAAATCTTCCCCATCATTATAATTTTTAACCCTAGAATACAAGAGACTGTCTAATTTATCTTTGTCCATAGTTTTATGTTTTTAATATTATATCTATATTTTAACAAATATTTATTTAAATGTCAGGTACAAGGAAAGACCCAAAGCAATTGGGTGCCAAAATCATTTATTTTTTATTTTTTGAGAGATAATTTTTTATTACTAAAAAGACTAAGAAAAGTAGAACTACGATAAGAATCCAAAAAGAAACATTTGATATACCTAAAATATTTCCTGCTGATGCTCCTAAAATGTTACCACCAGTATTATTTAAATCTTCTGAATTTTGATCACTGTCTTGTTTTGTTGTTTCTGGTATTGATTCTTCTCTAGATGCTCCTAACACTTGTCCTTTATTATTTAAAGCCAATAAATTGCGTTCATCTACAGCAACAAAATGATATTCATAACCAATGGTCGCAGGTGAAGCTCGTGAGACAACTCTATAACTATATGTGCCAAGAGGAAGACCAAGAATGTTTACATTATGATTGGTAGTTTTATTTACATTTAAATCCTCTTCAGTTGTCGAAAAAGGATAACCAAAATTTGGAGCACTCATATCTAGATTATATGGACCACCAGATGTCAACCCATATATAACTTGACTAGTAGCAGGAATATTTGTAGTCCAAGAAACAGTCATAGACCCAAGTTCTCCATTGACAGCGGTAGCGTTTTCATTGGTTATTAAAAGAGTTTTTAATCCCAAAGTTATATAACTTCCATTTGAACCACCACCAATAGTTGTCGTGGTATCTATAGATGATTCCACATCTTCAAGTCCTACTTGTAAACTAAAATTCATAGTTTTGTTTTGATATTCATTTCCTGATTCTGGAACAAACGTAGCAATAAAATAAATAGTATTTGTTTCTCCAGCCCCAACTTGGGGTAAAATTATTTCTGGTTTACTAAAAAAATCTGAAAAAGTATTGTTATATAAAATAATATCATTTTGTTTGATTTGAAGTGTAACAACATTACCAAAATGGTCACTGTTATTGATATCAAGAGCTCGAACTATAGTACGATGTGTATTATTTGTATTATTTGTTATTTTTACCCATCTAGAAACAGAATTTCCTGGAATAAAATTTGCCTCACCAAAAAGTGGTGTATTTTGGAATTGTATTGCTGATATATCTGCAAAAGAAGACTCAGTAAAACCACCAATCATTATTATAAGGGTAATGGTAAATATTGATATTTTTATAAATCTTTTCATAATAATTTTTATTCGCTTATTGTAGGTTCAACTACCAGAGTTTCTACTTGAGTTTGCTTAACCACTATTGCAGGTTCTTCTATAACAACTAGGTCTGGTTCTTTCATAACTTCAGGTAGAATTTCTATAACTTTTACTACTTCTTTTGTTACAATTTCTTCTGTTTTTATTGCAGGAGGAGTTTCTACTATCACTTCTGATACAACGTTGATAATTTCTTCTAATATAGTGTCTGTCGTTACTGGTTCTTCTGCAACAAGAAGTGTTTCTTCTTTTGGTTCAATAATAATATCTTCAATCAGTAATTCTGGAACTACAATATCTTCTGGTCCGATAAATATAGGAATTGGGTCATATATTTTACCACTCACTGTTCCAGAGTTTATCATTGGATTTTCCGGTCCAGTTGCAATAAGATATATCCAAATATAACCAGTAAAACCAGTCGGAACGGTCCAGTTTAATGAACCATCATTTGTTGTTGTTTCAGTTATTGTGAAAGTAGTATCTTCTGAGCTAATTATATTGTTACCATCAACGTCCTTAACATAGAAAATACCAATGTTTAAATCATTATCATCGCCATTATTATTTTTTGCTATCCAAGTAATCGTATAACTATTATTCCAATACCAAGTATATGAACCGTCTTCATCCGGATAAGTAAGATCAACTGATGGTGGCTTCAATTCTTTCCAATCGGAAGCTTGGTCTGTGTCATATCCAGAAGAAACCCGAGCTAAGACATTGCCTTCAGTTATATCAACTGCTCCCAGATTCCAAACATTTGCGTTGTAATTAGTCCAATTAGTATTAGGTGTTCCCCAATTTATCTGGTCAACAATAATTCCATCAGGTCGTTTCAAAGCTAGCATATCGGCATCGTTAGATAAACCATTTCCAATATTTGAATCAATATTGATTTTAGTTACTTCACTAGGTAGATACCAGTATGCTGGGAGAAGATTTGAAACGGTTGTTGAATCAGCAACAATAATTGCATATTTTAATGCAGGAATAAGAGGGGTGGTTGGTATAGTATCACAAGATGTACCATCACAGATTTTCCAACCAGAAATATCAAGTGGAGTATTTGTTTGATTATAAATTTCTACCCATTCATTAATGCTTTCTGTCCCACGCTCTGGACTTTCTACATCATAATAAATTTTATTTATTCTAAAACCCCACGAAGCCAGATGATTTGAAACTTTTTCAGTATCACTGTACCCGCCATTTTCATAAATAGGAAAATCGTGTCGTGTTTGCCAACCATTATAATTAATATCAAAATCACACACTTTATTTTGGAAGTCAGTGTTAGTTGTATAAGTGAATTCCCATGAATCAAGAACCGTCGTTGGTATTGTCAAAAGATTATTTATTGGTCCATTATACATTTCAACTCCTTCAAGTTTAGCGATTACATTAAGTCCATTACAAAAATCAATATCCCCTGTCTCATTTGTTGATTCTGTATAATATTTAAATGGATTGCTGTCTTGTGAGTCAACTTTAACTATCTTTTTTGTAGTGTCTCCAGGTGTCATAGAAACTGCTATATTCACGGGCTGCCAGTCAGAATCTTCAAGAATAAAATCAACTAAACCTGCCACAAATGAATTTCCCGAAGAAGTTTCTGTATCATTATAATAAGCAATAATTTCTTTTAAATTTAAAATATTAAAAAATATTGAAACAACAACTAAAACAACAATGAATTTATGTAATTGTTTTTTTAAGTAAATATAATATTTATTGTTATTGATTATTTTTCTCATTTTTTATCTTTTTGACTTCTTTGGTAATCTTTTTTATTTCATCATAAATAATAAATACAGCGGGGATAATGATAACAATAATCATACCAAATGGTTTATGAACAAAATCTATAACATAACCCACATAAGGAACACTGAACAATTTTTTACCATGGATATCGCTTTGTTGAATTTCTAAATGATCAGGACTTTTGTTTGCGTCACCTTTTGTGGTAAAAAGTAATACACCATCAATAACACGACTCGATACGATCCGGTGAGTAGTTGGAATATTTTTCTTTGTATCTTTCCCAAATATAACTACATCCCCTATTTTATATTGTGATACTGGTTTTATAATTACAATACTTCCAGTATGAATTGTTGGTTCCATAGAACCAGAAAGAACAACTTTCACTTGATAATTATTCTTTATTGGAAATAAAGTAATTATTAAAAATAAACCAATAATAACAATCAGAACTGTAACTATATTTTGTATTATTTTTAATATTTTTTTTGTTTCCATATTTTTTTAAAGACCATGAGGCCTTAGTCCTCGGCATTTTTCGCTTCGCGAAAAATGCCGAGTCAAAAACTTCAAGATAATTATTTTGATGATTTATTCTAGAGGAAGTTCAACACCAGCACAACTAAAGGCTTCATTGTTTCTTACTTGTTCTGCATAAGCAGTTAGTCTAGCTGTAAATGAATCAGATTGTGCAACATTACCCATTCCACTTCCATTACAAACAAATGGGCTGTCTAGAACAGGAGTAGTAAGTGTTCCCGCACACCATGCAAGACCAATATTTTTGGTACTGTTTGCCAATAAAGATTGACTAGTTGATGAATCCATACTCATGATACTTGATAGTGATGAGAGTGGTCCACTTCCAAGAGCAGTTTCAGTTCCATTAAACATACCATCTCCATTGGTATCTCCCCATGTAAAGACATTGATGTAATTTGAGAGTTCACCATTTGGGTCAGTCGTATCTCCTGCACTTGCTTCAGGGTCATAAATTGTATTTTCTAAATCTACTTTTTCATCAGCGATCAGACAAGCATATGCGTCATTACTGGAAACATGGAGTGAAATTACATTTGTACCCCAATCAGCTGGTTTAACATCTCCGAAGTTGAAGAACGTATCACCCTGCCCAAGGTCTTTTTCTGTCCAAAGTCTACAAACTTGTTGAAAGGCTGAATCTTCAACACATTCTGCCTGTGGACGGTGAATATTTAAGTTATAGAGAAGTCCTGCTGGATTAGCAGTTACAGGATCACCCGCAAGTGGTTTATTGCGTACGACAATCTGAAAAGTATTTTGACCATTTGGAATCATATGAGCCATGAAATCTGTTTCTTGCCCTAGAGTTAAAGAAATTGTTGAGCTATTGTAATTAAATTCGCTCATAAGATTGTCTACAATAGTATACCCATTGAGAATAATTTTATAACCGTTATCAGATGCAAAAGCAAGATTGAGATCTACTGATCCAACTCCACCATTCCATTGAAACTTATTTTCAAAAGTATATTCTGCACCATTTGTAGTATCTGCTAAAGTAGTAGGATTAGTTGCCCAAATCCATACTGCTGGTGATAAAGTATTTTCAGGTAACCAATTTGGATGAGGATTAACTACATCAAAAGCAGAAATAGGAAAAGGTCCTTGATATGAAGCTGAAGCATTTGCGGCTACAACTTTTGTTGAAGTTGAACTAAATATATCTACACTGCAAGTTTTACAGTCCACACCATTGTATGTCTGAGCAGTGTGATCAACTTTTAGGTCTATCGACCCTGCGGTAAATATATTGCCATTTGAAGTCTCGGTATCATTATAGAAAGCAACGGTTGCTCCCCAAACAATTCCTCCAACCACCAAAATGGCAGCTAAACTTAATAATATTTTTTTCATAAATTATTTAGTTAAAATTAATAATAATTAATCTAAAATTATTGAAGAATTAAATCTGAACACTTAAATTCAGTATTGTTTCTTGACTGCACAACTTGGAAACTAATGTCTCCTGTCATACTATCTGTTTGAGTTTCATTTCCTGATGTTGATGGAAGTGTCCACTCAACACCAAGGAAACCAGTACCAGTAGCTAGTAAAGGTCCTGTACTTGTTGTTGAATCATAAACCGAAAGCATGCCATTTTCAGGATTACCTTCTGTCAAGATTGTTTCGCCATCTTGGTATATGTTGTCTCCGGGAATTGCACTACCAGTTGAAGCATCATCTCTCCATACTTTCCAAAGCATTGTACTTGATAATTCACCATCATTTGTACCAGTTGTTCCGTCAACTGAGGCTTCTGGTTCTGTTTGATCATTTTCAAAATCAGTCAAACCAGAAACTGCTGCACAAACATATGCATCGTTATTTAAAACATGCAAAGATATCGTATTCTCTCCTTTATCTCCTGGCTTTATATCAGAGAAATTAAAGAATTTATCTGATGTTAGAACTAAATCTTTAAGTTCCCATGAACCGCTACAATAAGTTCCAGGAACAGGATAAGAATCTTCTGGTCCACTCCAAACCCAAGCACCATTTGGACCTCCTGCGGGATTAATTAAATTTGCATCCCAAACACAAACATTACCATTGTAATGCTGTGTGCTGTCTATCTTCAAATCAATCGCACCAGCTGTGAATGTGTTCCCAGTTGATGTCTCTGTGTCACTAAAAAATGAACGAGTTGCACCGACTGCTCCAATAGCAACGATTGCAATTATTCCTAAACTTAAATAAATTTTTTTCATTTCGATTAGAAGTTTTTCTAACTTTACTAAAATTAATAATATAGTTAGTAAACTTTAATTAATAATTTTATGAATCCCGAAAGTTAATTTATAACGAGATTTATATAATTTTTCTAATAATATAAACACTGATAAATATTTTATTATTTATTTTTACACGAAAAATTACAAAAAAAGAAAAACCAACCCAAATTAATTAAATGGTCTAGCTATTCTTCTATCAGAGAGATATTCACTTAAAAGCGTACGCCTTATATGGTTTTTGTCAATAAAAAAAGTGCATATTGAGTGGATAAAGTAACCCAAAATAAACCACTATTACTAATGGTTTATTTTTTTGAGATAATTCCAAAAATGAATCTATTTCTTTAAAAGCGTTTCTTGAACTGGTGTTGTTGATACTGGGTTTTTAGGGTCATTTTGGAGAATTGAGCTTTGGGGTTGATTATTCTCTTGTATTGGAGCCTTGTTTAAATTTTGAGTTTGTGTATTTTGAGAAGTAATGATAGGTGGTATTTGGGCTGGAGTTTTGACTTGTGTTTCTGTATTGGGTCTTACTGCTTCATCTTTATCATCTTTATTTACAAAACTGTAAATTCCATATCCTCCACTTAAAACGATTACACCAATTAATAATATTATCCATATAGATAATGGTCCCTTAAAGACTAAGCCAATCTTTTCCACACTTGCAGCCAACCTATTTTCTGATTTTTCTTCAGATTGAGATTCTTCGTTTGATTCGATTGTGGATAACAGAATTGGGGCATTATAATCGATTGTTTTTTCTACTGTTTTTGTTGAAGTTGCAACAATATCTTTATCTTTATTTATTGCAAATGTTGAAGATGCTGGAGTTGTGGTTATTTTTTTTGTTTCAACATTGCAAGCTTTTCCTGTTGTTGTATCAAATAAATCACCCGAACCAGCTTTGCACCCCGTGAGTATAGGTTTTGTGTCATTAGTGCATTTCTTTCCATTAGTGATATCAAATAAATGACCTGAACCAGCTAAGCACCCAATCATGATAGGAGTTGTATTATTTGTGCATCGTTTTCCAGTATTTATATCAAATAAATCTTTTGAAAATGGTGCACATCCAATTCTTACACTTGTAGTAACATATTGTGTACAAGCTTTTCCAGTATTTATATCAAATAAATCACCAGATCCAATTGCACACCCGACGTGTACTATCGTAGTTGTTCCACCGTCATTATTTTGTGAACTAACAGCTTGAGATAGAGAATAAGAAACGTTAAAAATTTGAACACTTTCAGTAGCCAATACCTTTTGAATATTAGTAAAAAATCCACCAACCAAAAAAGTTATGGCGAATAATATTATCCCAATAAAGTTGAGATTTAAAGTTCTCGTTTGTTTAAACATAAATTTTTAATTCAGCAAAAATTACATCATTCAACCTCGATTGAATCGCGATGTTTCTCGCCACTTTGTTAATAGTTGATAATAGGATAGCTCCTAAAAACAAGAACACATATACCTACAGATTATACCGAAATAAAACTATGTCAATAATTAATAAAAATTGTAAAACGTTACAATAAAATGTCAAAAGCATAAAAAATAATTATTTAAAAGATTACACAACAAGATTTTAAATATGACAACTTTTTAAAAAGATGGTTTGAGGACTATTTATAAAGGACATTAGTATAAAGGACACTATATATGTCCTTTATGAAAAATTAAACCTTATTTTTAACGAGAGTTTTCTTTAAATAATATTTTCGTTTTTCTTCTGGTAATCGTTCTATGGCATAACGAAGCATGGTGCGAGGCATATCATTTCCGTGTGTATTTAAAAATCCAATTAATTCATTTTCTGATACTCTTTTACCAACTTCTCGAAGCATCCATCCACAAGCCTTGTGAATAAGATCGTGAGAGTCATTTAAAAGCATTTTAACTATACGAAAAGTCCAATCAGACTGCCCTTTATAAATAAAAGCAAAAGTTGAAATAACTGCAATTCGACGCTCCCAAAGATTTTTTGATTTAGCTAATTTCTCTAAAATTTTTTTATTTACTCCGTTATGGCGTGAGTCTTTATTGAATAGATAATCACCGATTATATAATGAGCTGATAAATCTACTAAATCCCAATTATTTATATATTTGGTATTCTTAAGATAAAAATTAACAATTTCTTTCATTTCGACTAGGTCTTGCCTAGTAGAAGCCTGTTTGTATTTGTGAACCAATATTAATATAGCCACAAGTCTGACTTCATGGTATTTATTTTGTAGAATTTTTTCTATTTCATTAAATTTTAAGTCTTTGTATTTTTGAGCAATTTTTCTAGATTCTGGAACTGTAATGCCTAAAAATAAATCACCTTCTCCGTACTGCCCTTTTCCTGTCTTAAAAAATCCAGCAAGTATTTTGGCCTTTAATAGGTTTTCTTTGGCTTTTAATTCTTTAATTAGTGTCGTGTATGACATAAAACTATTATACTTTATTTATTTTATCTATAAAAGTGGGGGTATTTGACTAAAGCCTCAAAAAGTTATATAGTATGAAAAATTGAAATTCCCTATAAGGAGCCCTCAAGCAGAACACTCAAGGTTAGCTAATAATTCTCTCGTCATCATACCACATTGCTGTGGTTTTTTTAATTTAAACTTCTTCATTTCAA